>Ga0172381_10002636_pt1 | contig 19593 bp, 13 predicted proteins | sample Leawel6488metaG_FD_119754 | JGI IMG/M metagenome (GOLD analysis project Ga0172381, IMG submission 119754) | Leachate microbial communities from a municipal landfill in Southern Ontario, Canada - Leachate well 64-88 metaG | ecosystem: Engineered > Solid waste > Landfill > Unclassified | place...
GGGTTGATGATCTTTTCGAGCGACCGCGATTTTACGCTATGGCCGGAGCCGGGAACAGAATTGACGGTGGATCTGGATGGCACTCAACTGGTGATCCCGGTTGTGGGTGGCGCCAATCAATTCGCTAAGTCGGTTAAGTAGCAGATTTACTGCATGTTGGGTTGTCCGGTGGCTTCCAGAACATTCCACCACAACTCACCATTAATGTCAATCTTCTTGCGCTTGCTCACGGTTACCGGGATGGGCAGCAGGGTGAACTCATTGTTCCAGTGGCCGACTACGAAATCAGTCTTCCCGGCCATTGCGGCATGAACGGCATTCTGTGCCAGCAGGCTGCAGAATTTACTATCATCAGCATAGGCAGTTGCACTGCGGATGATGTAGCTCGGATCAATATACCGGATCGAGTGATGAAATCCCTCTTTGGAGAAGGCCTCTGAAATCTTGTCTTTCAGATATAACCCGATATCTTTCTTGAGGATATTCCCCGATTTATCTTTCATCATCTCTTCGCCCTCAAAAAACTCCTGACCGGCTCCTTCAGCTACCACCACCAGCGCATGATGCCTGCGCTCCAGCCTCTGACGCAAAGCATCTATCAGCCCGCCTTCCCCCTCCAGCCGGAAAGGCACCTCAGGAACCAACACAAAGTTCACCTCCTGAATCGAGAGTGCTGCATAGGCCGCGATGAACCCCGAATCACGGCCCATGAGCTTAACCAGCGCAATGCCATTATACGCTCCAAACGCTTCATTGTGCGCGTTGCGGATGATGTCATTGGCAATACTAAACGCCGTTTCAAAACCAAAAGATTTGTCAATCAGGTTGATATCGTTGTCAATGGTTTTAGGAATCCCCGCAACGGCAATCTTAAGCTTCCGTCGGGTTATCTCCTCGTGAATAGCATGAGCACCTCGTAAGGTTCCATCACCTCCGATGCAGAATAAGATGTTGATATTCAGCATTTCCAGGGTGTTGACCATCTTGCTCACATCTTGTTGACCACGGGAGGAGCCAAGGATTGTCCCGCCGATATGATGAATCTGGCTGACGCTCTGAGGGGTCAGTTCGAGTACTTCATGTTTGGAATCCGGGCTGAGGCCTTCGTATCCATACTGAAATCCGACGATATTTTTGACTCCGTAGCGGTAATGCAAACTCATGACTAAACTACGGATCACATTATTCAATCCTGGGCACAGTCCGCCACAGGTGACAATCCCAACTTTCGTACGTGCAGGCTGAAAATAGATGTTTTCCCGCGGACCCGCTTTTTCGAACGAGATCGGCACTTGACCGTTTTTCCGGCACTTCTCGAAATGGGCCAGGGAAGTGTCGTACATTATCCGGTCTTTCTCCGTCACAAAACCAAACTTCGGCCGGCTGTGCTTATTTTCGTTCAACGGCGATGTAAGGGTGGCTTTTCCAAGCTCCTGCAGAATAAAATCTTCGTGTTTCATAGAATGATTAAGGAGTTGTATCTAAACTAGTAAAGATAGTTTTTTCCAACAATTCGCCTTGAAGTACCCAAGCTTCCTCCGATCTTTGCGCTCTCTTTAGTGCCGTGAACCCATTCACAGTAAAATTTACCCTAACTTGCGAAATATTATAAATATCCGAAAATGAATTACTTAGATAATCCTCATAAATTCCATATCCCAGTCATGGGCATTGGATACTCCATGGATACTGCCGTGCGGCTTGCTCCTTTCGGCATCTCCTCCGTTATTTCGCTGGTTGATGATCGCCTGATCGAAAAGATGCGGGAGTTTTACGCCCGTCAGTTCAATTTTCCTTTTAAGCCGATCTCGATACGTGAAAAGGATCACCGGGCTCAACGTATCACTTCCTATCTCAATCTGATCGACCGGATTGTGAAGGATAAGTTTGAGGAGCTGAAGAGATCCGTATTGGATAAGAAAAGCGAGTGTCAGCGATATATCGAGATGCTGCCTGATTTTTCTGACATACGGAAGGAGTTCAAATTGCTGATGGAGAGCCGTCCTAAGGTAGCAGAGATCCGAAAATGGATTCAGAACCGGCTCAGGTTGGGCTCTATTGATGTCAACATCATGACTAAGCTCGATAAAGCCAACTACTTACAAGGAGAGGTTTTGCCTCAGGAATACAATGATGCGCACGCTGCTTTGAGGGGTTTTGCTCAGAGTGATCTAGAATCCTCCATTGTTTTATCGGCAGGATTGAATCCCAGATTGTATGCCTACTTCGAGCAGTTCGATGATTTTTATCCCGATACTAACGGGTATATCAAGAAAAGAATCACCCTCAAGGTGAGCGATTACCGTTCAGCCATCATCCAGGGAAAATATCTGGCAAAAAAAGGACTCTGGGTTTCCGAATACCGCGTCGAATCTGGCTTGAACTGCGGTGGCCACGCTTTTGCCACGGATGGCTTTCTCCTCGGGCCGATCCTTGAAGCGTTCAAGAATTCCAGAAAGGAGCTGGTCAATGAGCTTTACCCGCTCTGGGTAAGTGCTTTACAAGCAAAAGGCAGGCCAGTATCAACCACGATACCAAACATCAGGGTTACCGCGCAGGGAGGAGTCGGAACTGCTGAGGAGCAAGATTTTCTGACGAATTACTACGAGCTCGACTCGGTTGGTTGGGGGACCCCTTTTCTCCTGGTTCCCGAAGCCGTTACCATGGATGAAACGACCCGCCAACAGCTGTGCGAGGCGGATGAAGAACAGGTCTATTTGAGTGGGATATCTCCGCTTGGAGTGCCTTTCTATTCTATGAAGAACAATACGAAAGACCAAGAGAAACAAAAACGGATCGACTCCGGTAAGCCAGGCAGCACCTGCCCGAAAAGATACGCTTGCCTCGATACGGAATTTACGGGGAAGCCCATCTGTACGGCGTCGCGTGAATATCAGGAGAAAAAGATCAATCAGCTCGACCAGCTTGGGTTATCAGAGGAGGAGTACCGTGTGCGGTACGATAGTATTGTGGAGAAATCATGTATTTGTGTGGGACTCGGTACCGCTCTGCTGCTTGCTAATGAATTGGAATACAAGGTTGAAGGACCAGGGGTATCGGTTTGCCCCGGTCCTAACCTGGCCTATTTTTCCCGCACCTACAGCCTGGAAGAGATGATTGGGCACATCTACGGAAGAACCAATGTCATGGAGCGAACGGATCGCCCCCACTTTTTCCTAAAAGAGCTGGATATTTATATCGATTATCTCAAGAATCATCTGGTGCCCAAAACCAAGCTCGACAATCCAAAAGAAAAGAAATCGCTCGATGCTTTCCGGGATAATCTGCTCGACGGGATCAGGTATTACAAAGAGTTATTCTCGGGAACGATGACTCAACTTCAAGGCCGGGTGGACGAGATTCTTCGTCAGTTGAACCAAAAGCAAAAAGAAATAGTCTGACGATTCACTGAGCTTCCGTACGGGATTTTCGTGTGGATCCGGTGGGCTTATTCCACAATCACCTCATCGGCAAACAGCCAGGCCTTTTTTCCGGCGCCGTGATGCCAGGGCGGGCAGATGCCGACACTTTTGGCGCGAACCTTAACATATCGGGCGGGTACTCCCATCACCAGCGAAGAGAAATAGCGAACACCATCAGTCATGGTGCCGCGATCAGGATAGTTATCAATAACTTCCATTTGGCGAAACTCCTTCCCATCCATGGAGAGGTAATAGCTTACCTCCACCGGATGGAAAATCCATACTGCCATGCTTTGCAGGAATCCGGCTGTGATGCGCCACACAGGCATTTCGCGACCCAGGTTGATCAGAACCTCCATGTCTTTGCCTTCAAAACCTTGCCACCGGCCATCGGTATAATCGAATGATCCGGTTTTACCATCCCAGAGCGCTTTATCACCCCCGGCTGAGTATTGCGGTGCATATTTCCCATCGGTTGGTTCTCCGGTATAGTCGATCCCAAACGGTGGATCCAGATAGTGAAGGCGAACCATCGGTGAAGCAGGATCGAGTGAGCTGCTGTAAAAATTTACGGCCATGGTCTCGCTCTCCTGATAGCCCTCCTGAAAAGCTTTTGCTCGGATTCTTGATGTTCTTGAAATTTCAAAGGGCTCCCGATATTGAGGGGAGGTGATCCTGGGTTCGGTTCCGTTTAATGTATAATGAATCTTTGCCCCGGGGGAGATACAGCCCATCTCTACCAAGTGACTCCTCCTGAAATAGACGTTCGTGTGCTTGATGTAAGGCATGAACAGCTGCCCCTCTCCTAATGGTTCGAGCTGATTCTCTGGTTCAATTGGCTGGGTAAAGGGCCGAAATCCGGATTCAATACCCCAATGATCGCTAGGCTCAGATGCCAGTACAAACTCCAAATTCCCACCCTTCATCAAATCAATGTGATTCAGGTAAGCGTATGGGTAATCTTGCTCGTTAAATCTTAATGACTTGATATACTGATATTTGATGGTGGATTCCTGGGTTTTTAAACCGGCACCGGAGGCTTTGATAACCAGCTCCTTATTCTCTGGAAGATTGATGGTGATGTTCTCGAAAACCGGGATCCCGATGGCATACTGGCCAGAGCCCGGGCAGACCGGATAGAAGCCCATCGAGCTAAACACATACCAAGCCGATAGTTGCCCGCAGTCGTCATTACCGCAGAGACCATCGGGAGCGGTGGTGTAGAACTCGCTCATAGCCCGTTGCAGAATCTCTTGGGTTTTCCAGGGGGCTCCGGCATAATTGTACAGGTAGGGGATATGGTGGCTGGGTTCGTTGCCGTGGGCGTACTGTCCGAATATTCCTTCAAAATCGGAGATAGCGTGACGGTTTGCTGTTTTGACGGTGAAGAAGGAGTCGAGCATGGAGATGAACGGTTCGTCGCCGCCGTGAAGATCGATGAGGCCTTGAACATCATGGGGGACGTAAAAGCTGTAGTGCCAGGCGTTGGCTTCGGTATAATCTCCCTGATCGAGCATGGTGACCTGGAATGGGTTAAACGGGGCGTGCCACCGGCCATCGGCATAGCGGGGGCGCATGAGTTTAGTTTCCGGATCAAAATGGTTGCGCCAATATTGTGATCGCAGAATATACTCCTGATAAATTGAGTCATTACCCATCGAGCGAGCCATCTGGGCAATGCACCAGTCGTCATACGCATACTCCAACACTTTCGACACCGAATTGGGGGAGTGATCGCGGGGAATGAACTGGTGCTTCCGGTAGGAGGCTATTCCCTCCATGCTTTGCGTGCCGCTGGTCACCATGGCCTCAAGGGTTTTCTTTTCATCAAAGCCCTGGTTGCCATTGAGCCAGGCGTCCGCCATCACTGGAACGGCATGATATCCGATCATACAGTTATTCTCGCAGGCAGCGAGCTCCCAAACAGGCAGCAGGCCCGACTGGTCGTACTGCTTCAGCATCGTGCGAATGAAATCCAGGTTACGATCGGGGCAAATAAGGTTAAACAGTGGATGCACAGCCCGATAGGTATCCCAGAGAGAGAAGACATGGTAGTAGTCGAACCCTTCGCCCGGGTGGATCTGCTTATCCATGCCCCGATAGCTTCCATCCACATCGGAATAGAGATTGGGCGTCAATAAGGTATGGTACAGGGCGGTATAAAAGATCTTTTTCCGGTCGCTGTCTTTGTCTTCGATGTTGATTTTTTCCAGCATCCGTCCCCAGGCCTTTTCGGCATCATTCACGGTGCCTTCAAAATCCCATCCGGGAAGCTCAGATTCGAGATTCTTACGTGCTCCATCCGGACTTACTGCCGAGAGGGCCACCTTGACCATCACGGGTTTATCGTGATTTGGATTGAAGGTAAGAACTGCTTTGACAGATTGTCCGGTGATGGAGTTCTTCCCATCGAATTCTTCGTCGTTCAGCAAAAGGCTGGCTTTTGTGAAGGGCTCAGAGAAGTGGGCAACAAAAAAGAGGTGTTGATTGGGAGCCCAGCCTTGAGAGTGGCGATATCCTTCAATCTCGGTGTCACTAACCACGCGGATATAACAGTCGTCGAACGGGATGTCGCCATCGCCAGAAATGTCGTGCTCCAGATCGACTAGGATCTGTTTGTTGCCTTCCGGGGGAAAAGAATATCGGTGTAGCCCAACCCGGTTGGTGACGGTAAGTTCTGCAAGTATCTGAAAATCATCTAATAACACGCTGTAATAACCAGGTGATGCCTGTTCCCGATCATGCGAAAATGCCGACCCCTTTGGTATCGTGGTCCCGGTGAAGGGCAGGAGCAGGATATCCCCGAAATCGGCACAGCCCGTTCCGCTCAGGTGCGTATGCGAAAACCCAAGGATTCGGTTGTGCGAGTAGTGATAGCCGCTGCAACAGCCAGTGTTATAGGTGTCGGGGCTCAGCTGAACCATGCCGAAGGGCATCGAGGGGCCCGGGAAGGTGTTCCCGGTGGCATCAGTACCGATCATCGGGTCAACCAAACTGATGATATCACGGTTTTCCTTCTGGCCACATGAACCTAGTAGTAAGGCAAATGCCAGTAGATAAATCAGTTTGCGGTACATGGCAAATGAGAGGTTATCCTTCTTGATGGTTTTACAAGGATAATCAAATCCACAAAACCGTCAAAGGGTAGTTATCAACACCTCATGATCATCCCCTGATTCGGGAAATTGCCGGTTATTCCTTCCGGTACTCTATGTATTCCCAATCGATCTCCTGGCCGAAAATTTTCACCATCACAAATCCCTCTTTCAGTGTGCCCAGGGGACCCTGCCACCATCCGGCTGATACGGCTCCACCGGTGATGACATGAACACCATCGACCACCAGATCTTCGAGATAATGCTGATGGCCTTGCAATATCAGCCTGATATTCCGCGTCCGTAACAAATCCATCACCTCTTTGCCATTGGTGATGACGCTAACCGGACTATTGGTATAGGTTCCGCCATGTTTCCACTGATCATACACGGTGATGAGCGGGATATGGACTGTTACAATGATCGGGGTTAGCGAATCAACCGCAGCGAGGTCTTGTTTTAGCCACTCCAGCTGTTCAGGGTTAATCTCACCCTGATATCGGCGGGTAGGGGTTTGCTCGATGGATTTCAGGCTGATGAAATGCCACCCTTTATGGTCGAATGAGTACCAAGGATCCCCGATATACCTGCGGTACATGCGATCGCCGTAATCGACATCCGTGGTGTCGATGTTGTGGGTGTAGAATGCAAAGAGCTCATGATTGCCTACGGTGTTGTACACCGGAACCTGAAATCCTTTTGCCATTTCGAGGTAAAGCTGATAGAGCGAGTCGGCCCGTCCACGGGTCTGACCCAACGCATCCATGATCAGGTCGCCACCGGTGAGGACAAAATCGGGCTTTAACGCATTCACCGTGTCGATCGCCTGCTGAAAACCTTCCGGAGCATTTCGATCGGGCGTGATGTGAATATCAGTCAAGAAGGCAAAGGTGAAATCGGGCTTGGGGCTCTTATCTCGGGTGCAGCCGGAAAATAAGATAGCTAGAATTAAGAATATACGTATTGTTTTCATGATAAAATATTTAGGTCAGACTACCAAGGGTGCAAATTCCCCACAAATTAGCTTAAATCTCTCAAAGTTCCTGACTCATTGAAAATAGTTCTTACTTATTGTTCTCTGATGACTCAATCCATTGCCTCACCTGATCTGTCCCATTGATCCAATCGAATGCCAGTCCTTCGAGCTGATATTCATAGGGTTGAATGCTCCAAAACGGTCGAATATTGGTATGATGGTAGAGGTATTTCAGGATATGGATCATGGTGTTCCAGGGTTGGAAGATGTTTGGGTTGGTTACGTGGATCTGATATCCGCCGCAATCCTCTCCGGTATGTTTTTGGAACATGGGTCTGAAGGTAACCGGACGGAGTACAAATCCTGATAATCTATTATTATTAAGATAGTTAACTAGATCTTCCCTCATCGTGTATGGTTCGATGGCGGGGTGGCCGAACAGTTCGAGGCTTCGGGTGGTACCCCGGCCTTCGGAGAGGACGGTTCCTTCGAGCATCACGGTTCCGGGGTAGAGGAGGCATCCTTCGGGAGTGGGCAGGTTTGGGGAGGGGTTGATCCAGGGGCGGCCAGTATCGCGCCAGAGCATTTTGCGCTTCCATCCGATCATGGGGATCACGTGGAGATCGAGATCCCAGCGGTTCATCTCCCGAAATCGCACCGCCAGTTCCCCGATAGTCATTCCGTGGCGCATGGGGATGGGAGCCATGCAGACGAATGAGTACCATCCCGGATCGGGCAGGGTTCCTTCGGTGATGACTCCACCGACCGGGTTGGGGCGATCCAGCACCACCACCCGGATATTTCGGCCGGCGCAAGCCTCCAGAGCAAGGTACATGGTCCAGATGTACGTATAAACGCGAGTCCCAACATCTTGAAGATCAATAACTAAGGTGTTAATGTCCTCCAGCATGTGGTCGTCCGGCTTGCGTGTTGCACCGTACAGGCTGTACACTGGGATTTGGTGTAGCGGATGGATCGTGTGCTCGGTTTCAATCATGTTATCCTGGACGACGGCACCGAAGCCATGTTGCGGACCGAAAGCTTTAACGAGCCTCTTACCGAACAGGGCGACCAGTTCATCCAGGCCGCTCTCCAGCCGCCACGATACGGCCGCCGCATGGCCAAGGTAGGCGATGCGACCCCGGAGTAAAGCTTGCTGCTCAGCGGAGGTTATCAGGTTATCCAAACCAAATTGCATAGACATAATCCAAATGTACGAATGTAAAAGCCTATTTTTGTCTCAAAATTAAACGAATGGTAACGATTGACCAGATTAAAGAGTTGGCAGAGCGCGGGCAGGCGCTGAGGAGGCATCTTTGACATCGACCGTAAACGGCTCGATTTGAAATCTGAAGAAGAGAAGACTCAGGACCCTGGCTTCTGGAATAACCCGAAAGAAGCTGAGGTTCACATGAAACAAATCCGTGTACTGAAAAGCTGGATCAAAGCTTATGATCAGGCTCAGTCAAGCATTGGGGATCTGCAGGTTGTTTTTGAATTCTACAAAGGAGGTGAAGCGACTGAGGAGGAGATTGACCACCAATATGCCGAAACAGAGCAGGTGGTGGAGGATCTCGAAACCCGTAATATGCTCCGTAAGGAAGAAGATGCCATGGGGGCCATCATGCGGATCAACTCGGGAGCTGGCGGGACAGAGAGTCTCGACTGGACTGGTATGTTGATGCGCATGTATATTCGTTGGGGTGAGCTGAACGGATATAAAGTAAAAGAGATTGATTATCAGGCTGGTGACGAGGCTGGTGTCAAATCCGTGATGCTGGAGTTTGTCGGGGATTACGCCTATGGTTACCTCAAGGCCGAGAATGGTGTTCACCGCCTGGTGCGTCTCTCTCCCTTCGATTCAAACAACAAACGGCACACCACCTTTGCATCCGTGTTTGTCTCTCCGGCCATCGATGATACCATTGAAATTGAAGTCAATCCTGCTGATATTGAGTGGGACACCTATCGTTCAGGCGGTCACGGAGGCCAGAATGTCAACAAAGTGGAGACAGCGGTTCGCCTGCGGCATCTGCCTTCGGGGATTGTCATTGAGAACAGTGAAACCCGAAGCCAGCTGAAGAATAGAGAGAATGCCATGCGACTGCTGCGCTCACAGCTTTATGAGTTAGAGCTGCGCAAGCGGATGGAAGAGAAGCAAAAAGTAGAAGCGACGAAGAAAAAGATCGAGTGGGGCTCCCAGATCCGGTCGTACGTGTTGCACCCTTATAAGATGGTCAAAGACCTCCGCACCGGATACGAAACCGGCAACACACAGGCAGTCCTCGATGGAGAGATCAACGGGTTTATCAAAGCCTTCCTGATGGAGTTTGGGAAAGATCTTTAGGCAACCATTGTTTTTATTGCTTTTTGCTTTTTTTGAATTAACTTTGGTTGTCCCCCCTGATTATATATTTGTCTGAGATGCGAATTTGGATTTTTGCTGGGTTGGCTTCATGCCTACTGCTTCTGTCCTGTAATAACGAATTCGACCTCGAAACAAGGGGTGATCCGGTACCGGTAGTCTATTGTCTGTTGAATCCCGATGGGCATGTTCAATATGTTCGACTTGGAAGAAGTTTCCTGCCCGACCCTAAGAATCCTGAAGCTCCACCGGTAGCTGATTCCACCATCTGGAATCTTCCCGTGGAGGTCTATATGGAAGAGTGGATGGCAGGGCGTCCAGCCAGAACCATCTTCTTTGAACCCATTGAAGCTCCCGTAAAGGATACCGGGTTTTTCCCAACTGAAGGCCTGCGGGTCTATTCAGCTCACTTCTCGCCCACGATCCTGACAACCTACCGGCTTTATGTGCATTTCCCTGATGATCAGCGGATTTTATCTGCCACTACTAACGTGCCAGGGTGGCCGATAATCTATGATCCAATGGAAATCCCGGGTAGGAGAATCAATTTCCAGTCGGGACTCAGCTATACCATCCGTTGGCTCTCCGCCGAAAACGCCGGGATCTATCAGGGATTTTTCGACCTCTATTATGAGGAGGATTTTGAAGGAAACCAGGAACTTCATCAGATTACCATCAGCTCAGACCCAGCTCTTTACCTGGCGTCATCAAACGAAGATTTACAGAGAACCCTGAATGGAGAGAGATTTTTCGATCAGATCCTGAGAGATGTGCCAGTTCGGGAGGGGGCAGTCAGACGAGTGGTCAACCTCCGTTTCAGGTTCTACACCGGCGGCGAAGAGCTCGGACTCTATGTGTCACCCGAGCTGCAACCAACAACTATTGCAAACAACCTGAACCTATACACTAACTTCGACAACGGCATCGGTCTTTTCTCAACCCTCCAGGTTACCTATGTCAATAACCTGCAGCTATCATCAACAACTCTCGACCAATTAGCCAACGGTAGCCAGACTGGGCATTTGGGATTTGTTGATAGTCAATGAGTTTTATAAACAATTGATAATGAAAGATTTAAAATACATATTTCTCTCTTTCTTCTTGATAGTACTCAACGCCTGTGATCCAGATGTGCCCGATAATCCTGATGGTGATCAGGCAGAAGCCAATACAGGCACGGTGGTGTTTGACTTCGGGATTCCGGCCCGGAATGTTCCGGAGAGTGCAGTACACCGAATCGATCTGAGCATCGCCAAGGATGCCTACGATCTTTACCGAGGGAAGTTTCTGATCAGTGCTAACGTGAGCGACAGGACCAGGTTCTATACCTTTAACCTGGATCCCGGTAACTATTATTATCAAGCTGGAGTGACTTGTACCAGTGTGGGAGACACCTGCTTATGGGATGGTTTCCCTGGAGGGAGGTTTGGTAATAAATGGACATTGGGTACGATTACGATCGTCAAGGGGGAAAGGTTGGATCAGGTGATCCAATTTAACAACTAAGTGATGAGACTAATTGCTTGGATACTGCTGTTTGTTGAAGTTATCCTGGGGTGTTCCTGTCAGAGGGAGAAGCTGCCAGATCCCCTTCCCGAGATGAGTATAACCGTTACGCCATCGACAGGGAAGACTACAGATATATTGATGTTGAAGGCTGAACCCATTACAGGTCAGTCTGATAAGGATGAATTTTATTTCCGCTGGGACTGGGATGGCGATGACAACTGGGATACGAATTACAGCACCTCTACCATGCTGGAGCATCGTTACCGGATACCTGGCAATTATGTCGTCAGAGTGGAAATGACAGATGGCCAAAAACAGGTAAGAACAGATTCGGTTTTCATCATCATCGAGCAAGGTTATTCTCCTCCCCATGCCTTGTTTTCGGTAACTCCGGATTCGGGTAACTACTTGACGGATTTTGTTTTTGATGCTTCATTAACCACCGACGATGAAGATTCTCTGCACCAACTCCGGTTTCGATGGAATTTTCAAGGCTCAGGATTTTCCGGGGAGGGTTATCCTACCGGTCTTACCCTTACAAACCGATATTCTAGGCCAGGGATCTATCGTCCACAGTTGGAGGTCAGGGATCCCTCAGGTTTGGTATCAATTTTTACCGGGGAGGTGAGCGTCACAGCCATTGATACCCTGATTTTTGCTGATTTTACCTATTCCGGAGAGCCAATCCGGGTGAGAGACACCATCATACTCGATGCCTCTTCTTCTGTTTATATCCCGGAACCTTCACAACCACTGGAATATAGTTGGTTTCTTCCTGACCGGATGGAATGGACGATCCCTTCGGTAGAACCGATTATGATGTATGTGATTCGCAATCATGGTGTTAATCTCCTTCAGCTGAAGGTAACCAATACCGTAACCTCACTCTACAATATCTGTAAAAAAGTGATCAATGCCGGAGACGAGGATCTCCCGCCGGTTGCGCGAATCCAAGTGGGATCGGCCAATGGGAACATCCTGACTCAGTTTTATTTTGACTCCTGGGCAAGCACCGATGATAATCAGATGCCATCAGAACTGTTTGTGCGTTGGGATTTTGACGGGGATGGCTATTGGGATACTCCGTTTAGCACCGAAAAAACAATCTATTACCAATATAATCAGCCTGGTGAGTATCAGGCTAAATTGCAGGTGAGGGATCACTCACTCCTGACCGGAATCGATGTTGAGACGATTTACGTCTCAGCCAACCAATGGCCAACCGGATTTTTTCGTGATATGCGCGACGGGCAGTATTACGGAACTGTTACGCTGGGGCAACAGACCTGGATGTCATCAAATCTGAATTTTACGATTCCGCAGAAGCAGGAAGCGGGTGTGAAACAATGGATATGTCTGAATGACCAAGATTATTGGTGTCAGAAAGTAGGTAAACTGTATCGCATTAATGCCGTCATCGAAAATCGATCTGATGATGAGTATGTTCCGATCTGTCCCACCGGTTGGCGACTTCCTTCGCGTGAAGATTGGGAGGAGTTGTTTCTGACTATCGGCGGGGAAACTTCGCTCAAGGAACTACGTTATGGGGGCTTGTATGACTTTAATGGATTGGATCTGGGTTTTGTCGAATGGCATTATAAATACCTTAATGGAATCGTGGTTGACACCCTTTATCTTTTTGAAGAAACCTTCCAGTCGATGCACTATTTTTCAACAACTGAACCATTTGATCCGACAGGTACCCGTATCGATTCCTGGATGTGGTCGGTTGATCGCTATTCGGGAGAACCTTGGACCGGTTTCGACTTACCTCGGTTTTTTATGCCGGTACGATGCATAAAAGAGAACTGATGAGGTGTAATGGCCTTAAAACCAGTGGAATCCCACCAGTTCGGCCCAACTATTATCGAATATGTTTACCTTTAAACAAAAAACCCAGTGACATGAACTATCGTATTGAAAAAGACACGATGGGCCTTGTGGAGGTCCCGGCCGAAAAGTATTGGGGTGCACAAACCCAGCGTTCCATTAATAACTTCAAGATCGGAGCACCGGCATCCATGCCGCATGAGGTCATCATGGCCTTTGCCTACCTGAAAAAGGCGGCTGCACTGACAAATTGCGACCTGGGAGTGCTGCCGGAACAGAAAGCCAAGCTGATCGCCCAGGTGTGCGATGAAATCCTCGAGGGGCAACTCGACGACCAGTTCCCGCTGGTGATCTGGCAGACAGGATCCGGTACCCAGTCGAACATGAACCTCAACGAGGTGATATCCAATCGTTCCCATGTGATCCTGGGGAACACCCTCGGTGAAGGGAAACCCATGATCCACCCCAATGATGACGTGAATAAGTCGCAGTCGTCGAATGATACTTTCCCGACAGCGATGCATATCGCAGCCTATAAAATCCTGATTGAGACCACTATACCGGGTATCGAACTGCTGCGTAACACCCTGGAAGCCAAATCAAAAGAGTTTATGCAGGTGGTCAAGATCGGCAGAACTCACTTCATGGATGCCACCCCGCTGACGCTGGGGCAGGAGTTCTCAGGATATGTTTCGCAGATCGACCACGGCCTTCGTGCCCTGAAGAACACCCTGGCCCATCTGCAGGAGCTGGCGCTCGGTGGGACGGCCGTGGGAACAGGCATCAATACGCCTAAAGGATACGCAGAAAAAGTTGCTGCCAAGATCGCCGAACTCACCGGTTATCCGTTTGTCAGCGCTCAGAATAAATACGAATCCCTGGCAGCACATGATGCCATCGTGGAATCCCATGGCGCTCTCAAACAGTTGGCAGTGAGTCTGATGAAGATTGGTAATGATATGCGGGTACTCTCTTCCGGGCCACGCAGTGGTATCGGTGAAATCCATATCCCCGAAAATGAACCGGGGTCATCCATCATGCCCGGCAAAGTTAACCCCACCCAGATCGAAGCCCTGACAATGGTCTGCGCCCAAATTATGGGCAATGATGTGGCTATCTCGGTCGGCGGCATGCTCGGCCATTTCGAATTGAATGTCTTTAAACCAGTGATGATCAGCAATTTTCTACAGTCGGCCCGCCTCCTCGGCGATGCCTGCGTATCCTTTAACAACAACTGCGCTGCCGGCATCGAAGCAAACAACGCAGTGATCAACCGTCACCTGGAAAACTCGCTGATGCTCGTCACCGCCCTGAATACCCATATCGGATACGAAAAGGCTGCCGAGATCGCCAAAAAAGCACACAAAGAGGGTACCTCCCTCCGCCAGGCCGCCCTGGCTCTGGGCTATGTCACTGACGAGGAGTTCACTGCATGGGTTGACCCGAAAAAGATGGTCGGAACCCTCTGATGACAAAAGTTTGGTTTCCGAACCAAAGAAGATCGTAATTTTGCTGCCTAATAGAAATTCTTTTCGTTATGGGAAAAGCTGAAAAGAGCAGGAACCTGTTTGGTGATTTTCCACCCATCTCCACCCAGGAGTGGGAACAGGTGATCCAGAAAGACCTCAAAGGTGCTGACTATGCTAAGAAACTGATCTGGAAGAGTCCGGAGGGAATCGATGTGAAACCCTATTATCGGACCGATGACCTGAAGGGCCTCGGACACCTGGGATATCTGCCGGGCGAGTTTCCTTATGTCAGGGGCAACGCCCCACAAGGTAATCCCTGGTATATCCGCCAGGATGTGGTCGTGGAAGATTGTAGCAGAGCTGCTCAGGATGCACTCCTCCTGATCTCAAAAGGAGTGGAATCAGTTAATTTTCAGACTAATGATGATCCTTCTGTCGAGGATGTCAAAGGGCTGATCTTGGCTCTGCCAATCGACCAGGTAGAGGTGAGTTTTGAGGGCTTCGACCCGGGAACGATCCTCGATGCACTGGATGAGCTGGTGGAATCAGGAGATCTCGACCCGGTGAAAGTGAAAGGATCACTCCAGTTTGATCCGATCGGCGAGTTTAACCTGACCGGCCGGTTTGATGACGAAGAAGAGCTTTATGAGCTGGCTGCCTCCTGGATCATCCGCGCTGCTAGCTACCCCAACCTGAGAATCCTGGGCATTAATGGCCGATTCTTCCACAACGCAGGAGCTACCGCTGTACAGGAGCTTGCCTTCAGTCTGACCCAAGCCTACGAATATGTCGTCGAAATGACCGAACGCGAAATCCCGGTCGAGCTGGTCGCTGAAAAAATTTCCTTCCACCTGTCGGCCGGATCTAACTATTTCTTCGAGATCGCTAAGTTCAGAGCCGCCCGCATGCTGTGGTCACGCATTCTGGAAGCTTGTGGCCTTGAAAACCATCCAAGCGCACAAATGTATATTCACGCCGAAACATCCTTCTGGAACAAAACCGTTTATGATCCGTTCGTGAATGTCCTTCGAACAACTACCGAGGCGATGGCTTCGGTGTTGGGTGGTGTTAACTCGTTGACAGTCTTGCCTTTTGATCTGACCTACGAGGAGCCGACTCCCTTTGCCGAACGTATCGCCCGAAACCAACAGATATTGCTGAAAGGAGAAGTGCACCTCGACCAGGTTGCTGACCCGGCCGCCGGATCCTACTTCATCGAAACCCTCACCGATTCTATCGCTGCCGAAGCTTGGAAACTCTTGCAACAAACTGAAGCTAAAGGTGGATATGTCGAAGCATTCTACGATGGCTGGGTACAGGATGCTATTGTCACGGCAGCCAGTAAGCGCGATGAGGCCATCGCCCAGCGCAGAGAAGTCCTTCTGGGTACTAATCAATACCCCAATGGCGATGAAAAAATGCTGGGCAAAGCAGATCCAATGATTATGAACTCTTGGGTTGCCGATACCGAAGATGCTGAAGCACAGCCTCTTAACCTATATCGCGGCGCCGAGGCTTTTGAGCAAATCCGGATGCGGACAGAAGAGTCTGGTCTCCGGCCGGTCGTTTTTCTGCTGACCATCGGAAATCTCGCCATGCGAAAAGCCAGGGCTGGGTTTGCCTCTAATTTCTTTGCCTGTGCCGGGTATCAAATCTTGGATAACCCCGGCTTTGACACCGTAGCCGAAGGTGTTGAAGCTGCCGGCAAAGCCGGTGCTGACGTGATCGTGCTCTGCTCATCGGATGAGGAGTATGCGGTATTCGGACCGGAGCTGGCCAGTCAGGTGAATGGTACCACAATTCCAGTTATCGCCGGATATCCCAAAGAGATCATCGAAGAACTCAAGAGCGCCGGTATCACCGAGTTTATCCATGTCAAGAGCAATGCCTTACAGACTCTGCAGCATTTTAATGAATTGATTATCAAAAAATAAGGAGAATGAAACCAGATTTGACCAAGATATCTTACCAGTCGGCACGGAAACCCTCCGGAGAAAAATCTCCTGATGGAACCCCTTGGCTGACTCCCGAACAGATCCCGGTTAAGCCGCTCTATACTGCCAGCGACCTGGAGAAGCTTGAGCATTTAAACTATGCGGCTGGTTTGCCGCCCTACTTGCGCGGCCCCTATTCGACGATGTACGTGATGAAGCCCTGGACTATCCGCCAGTATGCCGGATTCTCCACAGCGGAAGAGTCGAACGCTTTTTACCGCCGTAACCTGGCCGCCGGTCAGAAAGGCCTGTCTGTGGCGTTCGACCTGGCAACGCACCGGGGATACGACTCAGATCACGAACGGGTGGTCGGGGATGTTGGGAAAGCCGGTGTAGCGATCGACTCGATCCTCGACATGAAGATCCTGTTCGACCAGATCCCGCTCAATAAGATGTCAGTATCCATGACAATGAACGGGGCCGTGCTTCCGGTGATGGCTTTCTACATCGTGGCTGCCCTGGAACAGGGCTGTGAGCTGGAAGAGCTGGCCGGAACCATCCAGAATGATATCCTCAAGGAGTTCATGGTTAGGAATACCTACATCTACCCGCCTGAATTCAGTATGCGCATCATTGCTGATATCTTCCGGTTTACCTCCCAGAAGATGCCGAAGTTTAACTCCATCAGCATCTCAGGATACCATATGCAGGAAGCCGGAGCAACCGCCGACCTGGAGCTGGCTTATACGCTGGCCGACGGACTGGAGTATCTGCGTACTGGTATTGCTGCAGGCCTCGATATCGATGCCTTCGCACCCCGCCTCTCCTTCTTCTGGGCTATCGGGATGAACCACTTCATGGAGATTGCTAAAATGCGCGCTGCCAGGATGTTATGGGCGAAATTGGTGAAGCAGTTTAACCCGAAAAATCCTAAGTCGCTCACCCTGAGAACGCACTCCCAGACATCAGGATGGAGCCTGACCGAACAGGATCCGTATAATAATATCACCCGCACCTGCGTAGAAGCCCTGGCTGCTGCCCTGGGCCACACCCAGAGCCTTCACACCAATGCTCTTGATGAGGCTATCGCGCTGCCAACCGATTTCTCCGCAAGAATTGCCCGTAACACTCAGATATTCATACAGGAAGAGACCGGCATCTGCCGATCGGTGGATCCCTGGGCCGGCTCCTATTATGTCGAGAGCCTGACGCACGAAATCGCACATAAAGCTTGGGATCTGATTCAGGAAATCGAAGAGCTGGGCGGAATGTCAAAAGCTGTTGAGACGGGTATCCCGAAAATGAGGATTGAAGAAGCTTCGGCCCGGAAACAAGCTAGAATCGACAGCGGAAAAGAGATCATCCTGGGTGTTAATAAATATCGGCTTGATAAAGAAGATCCGATCGAAACCCTCGATGTGGATAACACCAAGGTCAGGTTAGCTCAGATCGACCGCCTGAAGAAACTCCGCGCCGAACGAAATGAGGCCGAGTGCCAGGCTGCGCTGGATGCGTTAACCCGCTGTGTAGAGACCGGTGAGGGGAACCTGCTTGAATTGGCCGTTGATGCCGCGAAAAAACGTGCATCTTTGGGCGAAATTTCTTATGCTTGTGAAAAAATTGTTGGAAGATATAAAGCTGTGATTCGTTCCATCTCAGGAGTCTATTCCTCAGAATTCCAGGGTACTGATGAGTTTCAGAAAGCCCGGGAACTCGCCGACAAGTTCGCCACGATCGAAGGACGCCGCCCAAGAATTATGGTCGCCAAAATGGGGCAGGATGGCCACGATCGCGGCGCAAAAGTGGTGTCAACAGGCTATGCCGATATCGGATTTGACGTGGATATCGGACCCTTGTTCCAAACTCCCGCCGAAGCAGCCAAAGATGCTGTGGAGAATGATGTTCATGTCCTCGGAGTCAGCAGTCTGGCCGCCGGCCATAAGACCCTCGTACCCCAGGTTATTGAAGAACTGCGGAAACTCGGCCGGGAAGATATCATGGTAATCGTCGGAGGTGTCATCCCTCCACAGGATTACCAGTTCCTGTATGATCTTGGAGTGGTAGGTATCTTTGGTCCAGGGACTAGTATCCCCGCCGCTGCTACTCAAATTTTGGAGGTGTTAATTAATCGTACTGAGCTGACAACCTGATAGCAATGCAATTTGATTACTGGGGCATTATCGTTGTCCCTCTACTCATTTTCCTCGCCCGCATCGGCGACGTGTCCATCGGGACTATCCGTATTATTTTCGTTTCAAAAGGGTATCGTTACCTGGCACCCCTTCTGGGCTTTTTTGAGGTGTTCATCTGGCTGCTGGCCATGACAAAAATCCTCCAAAACCTCGACAGGTGGTACTATTATCTGGCTTATTGTGCCGGATTTGCCACGGGAAATTATATTGGAATCCTCCTGGAGGAGAAAATCGCGATAGGATACGCCACCCTGAGGCTGATTACGAAAAAGCCAGCTCATGACCTGATCAAGGCTATGCAAAACCACGGATTCGGGGTAACCTATCAACCTGCTGAAGGAAGTACCGGGCTGGTTCACGTGGTTTATACCATTGTGAAACGATCAGAACTAAATTCTGTTATTCAATTGATTAATGAGTTCAACCCCAGGGCTTTTTACACTGTTGAGGAGGTGAAGTTTGTTAAACAGGGAATTCACCGGGCCACGAACATTCAGCGAAACGCTCTCTTCCGAAGAGGTCGTAAAGGTAAATAGGCTGCTTACTTCACCAGTCCGGCCTCTTTCAGGAGTCCGATATACTCCATGATGGCCTCCAGACTCGATTCCCGGGCAAACTGAGTGTCGAGCATCTGTTTGATCTGCAGGGCATTATGCTTGCCATTGCAGAGGCGCTCCACCTCGGTGGTACTGGCAATTTGACGATAGGATAGCATCATTTGTTCCCGTGTCATTTGGGGCATCAGCTTACGGTATCCGCCATAACCGGCTTCCTTAACCTTGTCCGTAACATTGGGAACCA
>Ga0172381_10002637_pt1 | contig 19588 bp, 27 predicted proteins | sample Leawel6488metaG_FD_119754 | JGI IMG/M metagenome (GOLD analysis project Ga0172381, IMG submission 119754) | Leachate microbial communities from a municipal landfill in Southern Ontario, Canada - Leachate well 64-88 metaG | ecosystem: Engineered > Solid waste > Landfill > Unclassified | place...
ATAAATGATAAAAGAGGTTATCACATCCATGTATATTCAACCAAAAATATTGAGGCTTCACACCATTTAACCCAAAAAAAGACAAAAGAACTTGAAACACAAACAGGGTTGTGCATTTATGATGTTGATATAAAAATAATAGATAATGATATAATTCGAGAACTGGAATATAAGATTGGTAACGATGAAATTGATAATTATAAATATCTAATCCAACAATCAGAAAAAAATATAGACAAAGTATATACAATGTTTCACAGATTGCAAGAAAGGGAAAAAAAAACTTACAATGATAAAACAGTAGCGATGTCAATCACGAACAAAAGTCAGATAAATTAATGATTAAATTAAAAATGGAAGAAGATATATTAGATATAATTCGAAAGATACAGGAAGCTCGTAGTCCTAAGTATTTTTTATGGCAAATAATTAAAGACACTGAGTGGTTTGATTATAAGTATGATTCTGATTTTTTAATTGGGGAAAAAGGTGATATAGTTTATTTTAAATACAACAAGAAAAAATATTTTTTATATTATAATTATGATGAAATATACACAGTTTTAGAAACGAAATATCATCTTAATGTATTAAATGCTAATGAATTAGTGAGTGGTATGGTGAGTGAACATACAAAAATGAGGGTTGACACAACGATAATGATGATTACTGTCACGAAGTCATGGTGAGTGAACATACAAAAATGAGGGTTGACACAACACCAATTGAAAGCAATATAAGATTATTATGGGTGAGTGAACATACAAATCTGTCCAGAAAAAAAAATAGTAAGAACTTTGTTAAAGTTTAAATTTAAAATTTAATATAAACATATGGAAACTATACAACAATTTCACGAATTAGCTGTTGCATTACCCTTAGAGGGTCTGATTGCACAGCGCAATAACTGGCGCACGGACATTCACCCAGTTGGACAAATGATTTATAATTTGTTTGATGAAAAAATAAAGACGTATGAATGAAATTTATTCCTATAAGGCAAAAAAGACGGTACATTATCTAACAGAGGATGTCTACTTAGTCTACAACAAAAGGAGACATATTTTTAATAAATTTCTACCTGAACAGATCAGTCAAGAAATTAAATTAAAATTAAGGTTCGACCCTTTTGCCCACAATCAGATTCAACATTTGGAGGCACAAGCACGGGCAAAAGTGTTAATGCAGCAACTCCGAGAGAAAGAAGAACGCTTGCAGGAAAAAGAGCGTAAATCACAGCTCAAAATAGAAAACGAGAAGAAAAAAACCGATTGGCTTGGTAAACTGTTATCCCCCAAATATGGTCAGAATATTGTGAGATATCATAACCTCATCAACCAGATGATTGGAAATAAAGTATATTTAGTTAAAATTGGCAATAGACATTCAAAAAACGATTGGCATTTGCACGAGCAAATATTACGGTGTCTCGACAAACTGGGGATTCCTTACACTGTTGGTAACGATGCGCCCAGAGGTGGCGCACAAGGAGAATATATAACAATAAATCCTAATCACATTCTCAAATTTCAACGTGTGGACAAATTGAAAGACATATTATCATGAAACAACCAAAACCACGATATCTTACGCACATCGAAATAGCTGATGAATATGACATGTCAGCCAGTGTTGTATTCAAACTTTTGCATGGTGAGTGAACATACAAAAATGAGGGTTGACACAACACATTGCAAGAAAGGAAAAATTAACTAACTTTCTTTAACCCTATTCTTTAACTGGCTACCAGACAACTGAGCAGCCAGTTTTTTATTATTTTTTTTTGCAATATCATCATATTCATAAAGACCCCATAGTTCACCGTCTATGAATTTGACTGTTATTTTCCCATCCAGAACCCGAATTTCTTTAATAATTTGGTGTAAAATATTTTTGGGTATACTTTCACTAAAATCATTATTTTTAATTCGTTCTAACAAATCTTTCAATTTTCTATTATCATCCGATCGAATGACTAACTGATTGTTATAATCTTCTATCTTTTTTTGAATTTGTTCTATTAAATTATCAAATACATCCAGTTGAGCATTGATGTCACTCTCTTTATATCTTTTTGTGAATTTTAATAACAATAGTCGGTCTTTATTGACTTTTTTCAATTCCATTACTGCCATTTCTCTATTTAAATTAAAATTTTCAAATTCTTTTTGATTGTCGGATTGTAATGATAATAAATCAATTTTTGAAGCAAATGAACTGACAGACCATTGTACAGCCTTATCTAACCAATCCATTTTTATATTAAAATTTTCACATTTTCTACCATATTTATTTTTAACACATTTGTAATGATTGTTGTAATGAATACCCACATAATGCTTACCACATATTCCACATTTAATTAACTTATTATCAAGTAAATAATCATATTTTTTTTGTTTATTAAAATCAAAATTTTTTTGTTTGCTTTTTTCCCTTCGATTTTGGCAAATATTAAAGATATTTTCATCTATTATTTTTAATTCGGGTCGATCCAATAGTTCATTATTCCAGGTTCTCTGACCTATATAAAGCTTATTTTTAATAATATTATATACCGTCGCCTTACACCAGTCGCTTTGTTTACCGTTTATTTGCGCTCTGGTAGGTATCTTTTGATTATTTAAATAATTACTCAGCTTGATCGTACCCCAGCCCTCTGCAAATTTTTCAAATATCAGTTTTATGACTGGGACTTCTTTTTCATTTATAGTTAATTTCCCATCCAGACTTTGATATCCGTATGGATAGTTAATACCCCCAGACCAAGCATTATTATTAATAACCTCTCTATTTCGTCCGCTGGTCACCCTATAACTAATTGTTGAAAGCTCGAATTCGCTAATACCAGCCAGTATATTTAACATTAATTGTGTAACTGCATTGACTTTGCCGTCTTCATCTAATGTTTTAAAGTTTTCTTTTAAAGAAATAAAACATATTTTTTCAACACTTAATTTTTTAATTATAGTTAAAACATCATTGGTTCGTCCTAACCTGCTTAACTCACTAACTATTAGAATGTTTGGTTTATTCTGATATACAAAATCTAAACATTCTTTTAATGCTGTTCGGTCTTCCAGATTACTTGCACCGCTTATTTTTTCTTTAAATGTATTGATAATATGTATGTTAAAAGCATGACAATACCTATTTATATCATCATTTTGACGGTCTGTTACCTGTTTTTTTGACGAAACTCTTAAAAATGACACGGCTGTTAGCATATTATCATAAATATTAACTGCTGTTTTTTTCATTTTGGTTATTTTTAATCCAAATATAACCAAAAATTTTCATAAATATCAGTTGAATATACTGCTCATACACTATATTCAACTGATACTTTTATAATCTATTGATTGTTAATTATTTAAAAAAGGGATTCACATAAAAAAAGATGAAAACACTAACATCATTAATCCAGCTATTACATATTTCATTATTAATATTGATTGTGTGTTTTTTTCAATCTGTTCAGATTTTTCATTGATATAACTATCAATATCTGGCTTAGCTACTTTTTTCCAAACACGAGTTAAACTGCTTTCCATCAGGTCTTCAAACTGCAAAAGGTCTTCTTCTGAATCGAATATTATCATTTTTTTGTAACTGTTATTTTTGGCTGATAGTCTGGCATTGCACTTACTCTTTCAATGTCATCAAAACGTTGTCGTAATCCTTCGCTCGATTCTTTTAAAACATCTAATTTAGCTGATACAATTCGTTGTTGATTCTGAATATTATTCAGCTGTTTGTTCATTTTTTCAAGAATATTATACAAAGTTGTGTCAGGCTTTAAAATAACTGGGTCATCTATTTTATTATTTATGTCATCGATTTTTCGATTCACTATAACAAGCTCATGTGTCATCCCGAAAAATTTAACAATATTATCAGTGATTGGTGTAAATAATGTTAATGTCCCTGTCACCAGCACACCTGCAAGCAAATAGATTATCTTATCCCATATTATTTTTAATATTTTCATCTAATTTTTTAGTTGTTTTTCTAAATCAATAATTTTTTTACTTATTTCTTTAATTGCCGCATGCAAAAAGGGTATAATATATTCTTTGTTTAACATGTATCGATCCAATTCAGCATCATAACTTGTCATTTCTGGCAAATAATTCAAAACCTGCTGAGCTATATACCCAGCCACTTTACTATCTTTTTTATTTTTAAATTCTGAAATCCAATTAAAATATGACGGTTCAATTTTGTTTATAATTTCTAAAGCTTTTTTACTATTTATTTCTTCTATATTTTTTTTTAATCTTCGATCTGATCCTTGATTTATTTGTAAATTTCCAGATATTAAACTCAAGTTTCCCTCATACACGTTAGCCACATAAAAATTAATCAATCGACTTACGTTGGCATAATAGCGAGTGTTTTTTAATACTAAAGGACACGTACCAGTACCTATATTCTCATCATCACCCGTATAATTGCTACTGATATTCACAGTTTCATAAAGATATTCAGTGGTTTTTCCAGAAACATTCAATCTGTTACCATAGTTACCAATAGTTCCAATACCCATATTACTTGTCGGAATCGACACGAAACCCATTGCATCAGTGAGATTTGACGTTCCCAAATATATAACACCGTTATATGATGTGCCGTCACCACCATAAATATAAACATCACCCCCATACTTGTTATTATCACTACCTGTAATCTTTACATTAGCCTTAGTCCCCAGACTTGATGGTTGTATAAGTAAACTGTTATTAGCATCTGTTGTTATTTTTGCTGCTGATCCTTGAATAGTTAACAGATTCGTATATAATAAATCAGAAAAAAGCAGTCCAACATCTGCAGTGTTTTCAATTCGGCAACCACCTACTCTTATAAAGCTTTCACCACTATTACCGTCATTGTAAAAAGTATAACTCCCCTTGTATACATTCATATTACTGACGTGATTTGTTGAATCTATTTTTATGTAATCGGTTAATCCACTATTCATCCCTATTTTTGTTGTATAAACATTAAAAAAAGTAGGTGTTGAACCACTTTTGACGGACTGATTTAAATAATCATTAAATTGATTACCGTCCCACAAGTCAGCATCCAGACCAGAATCAGCCCCATCATTTGCAGCGTTCCAGTAATCGTAATCATGTGTATGACCAGTTAAAGAAAAAATACTATTACTTTCAGCTTCTGTATAATAACGATCATCATGAGTATGACCAGTTGCCGTAAAGTTTGCAACCACCCATGTTTTTTTGGCATATGTAGCTGGAATGGATACTGTAGGCGTTTGTGTAATAGTAACGCCTGATGAATTCAAAGAACCTGCATTGATCGTTATAGTTGAATTAACAGAACGTTCTAATTGTCCGTCCCTTCTTAATGCTATAATTTTTTTGTTATCTATTTTGTAATTGCTCATTTTTAACTTATTGTTATTTCATCTTCGTTTTTAATTTCTTGCAAATTCACTTCAAGAATTTTCGACCTTGCATAATAATCGCCACCTTTTATCATAAATATTATATCAGGCAAATAAGGGTTTTTAACGAATGTTAAAGAATTAAAAGCTTGAAAATCTTTATCAAAACATATATAATCGCTTGTATATGAATCTGACAATAAGTACCTGCTATCCATCACTTCAGCTTCATTTAACTTGCAAAGTAAATCATTCAAATTATATTTTAAACCGTCACCGTTTTTCCTATAAAAATTGGTTGCTAAAGTTTCGCCAGATGTTAGAATTGCACCTCGATGGCACATACAAGCATCTGAGCTGTCCCCGTGTTTGATTGTTAAACTACTTTTACTTTCATATTTATCCGTTGAATATATAGTTGTCTTTATATCTTCGTTTGCAATTTCTTTTAATTCATTAACAGCTATACATTTTATATTTTTTATCCAAATTTGTTCGATTTGAAAAGCATTTTCGCCCCTCCACCAGTTATGATAGTCACCCTGTAAATATGATGTATGTATATAATCATATATTTGTATACTTATTTGTCCACTTGTCGTACCTGTTATATACAAATATCCAGTTAATTCAACCCAGGTATTTTCAAAATCTTCATCAGCTTCACGTGGTTTTACGTCAGATTCAAACTGATTATAAACTAAAAATAAAGGTATATTTAAATCTGATTCACCTGTTTTTTTTATTGTAACATTTGTTTTTAATTCACATTTTCCTACTTGAAAATTATCACCATCTTCTGTTTTTTCGTTATAAAATTGAGAGCGCATTAATATTTTTGCTTGACACGTTATTTTTAAAAAATTTCCATTTATACCATATAAATTAAAATCTGCTGGGTCAGTATAAATTCGAATATTATTTAGCCCATAACCTAACCATACAGGATTGGGGTAATCATGTATATAGGTTTTGTCATGATACCACATAGCGAAAAATTCAGCACTATCATTTTGTTTTAATCCAATCTCAGTAGTTCCTGAAATATTATGTTCAAAAGAATCGTCATAAGAAGTCATATTTATACCCTGAATACCTTCATATCCATATATTCTCCCCGTTTGGTAAAATGTCAATTCATCATCTAAACCTTCATTAATTACGACTTCATCCCATGTATAACCAGTTGTCCGAAAATTACTTTCATCATCCCAATTATTATTTAAAAAATAGTCTTCCCAATTATAACCACTATAAGTTAATTCGATTTTTGAAACACCTGTTTTTTTGGATAATTCAGCATTATCTGTCATTATTTGTAAATCAGTATAAACAATTTTTTCTTTATAAAATTCTGATCCTGAGATACTTTCATCATAATAAAATATATTACCAGTGGACTGATATTTGTAAACTGATGTTTGAGTTTCAAAAGTCATTTCTTTAAAATCAATCAAAAAAATAGATGGGAATGAGTGTAATGAGTGTGGGGTTTGTGATATTATACAATAAACGTTCAAAACTTTACAAATTTCATTTAAAACTTCCCTACAAGTCATTGCTGTTCCTTGTTCATCGTAATAATTTTGATTTTGAAGTTTTAAATATTCTAAAATTCTGGCAGTGGGTTGACCTTCACACAATAACCTTGAGCAAAAAAACAAATTATGATATTCATCAATATTTATTTTTTCAAAAATAGTAGACAAAATATCAATTATATAGCTGTTCCCAGATATTGCTGTACCTGATTCACTTAAATAATCATATCTATCTAATAGAGAAAGTCCGTCATTACCTTCGATTGTTAAGTTAATATTTGAAAAATCTGAAAAAGATTCAGAATACACTTCAGTATTCAGCCACCCCACCCAAACAGGGTATTCCAAATCAGATTCGTAATATTTTATTTTTTTGCCTTGTGGGTCAATCGTATATAAATTTCTGATTTCTTCTAAATTATTGCCTGTATATATAGCATTAATACTAATACCAGAACCACAAACACGATCTGATATTGAAGAAATTTCAGGTAATTGTATGATTATAGGTTCATCACCTGCTATTAATTCAATAATTACGGGTTGTTCGTCCAGATATTCTAAAATATCAACACGACAAATAACGTTTAAATCATTTTTAAAACATGTGCTATATGATGGATACCAGTTCATTTATCTATATGAATATTGTTTTTTATTTTCATTTTGCAAAACGCCTTCTAAATTTCGACCACGAATTTTAAATTCAACTTTTTGTTTTTGTTTGTTATCAACAAAACCAGAATTCAGCATTCGGAAAAGATTAGATTGTTGCCCATTATTTAAAATCATTTCGTTGGGGTTCGCCAAAATATTCACATAATCACCCGAAGATGGATAACCAGCAGCTTTCACTATACCCCCACTTGTAAATGTCTGTCTTTGTATAGCTGATACTTGTACAGCCATTAAAGCTGCTGCTGATGCTGCTGCTATAAGTCCCATAGGAATAAAAGGCTTGGTTTGACTGGCATTAATTATCGCAACACTTCCACCAATGATAGCCTGTGCAAGTTGCATTTTTTTATTTTTCTCTGCATAGCGTTTTTCAATTGATTCTATTTGTTTTTTATTGCCGTTGGCCGCTTTTATCTCTTCATTTTTTTGAACAGAAAACAATTCAGAAAAAGCAGATGACAAGTCAGTCATATAACCATATGTTTGATTTACACAATCTAAATTTTTAGTTAAAAAAGCATCAATATCAGTTGTTGCTTGTGTGGTATCTGCTTTTACTTTAATAGAAAGTTCTGGCAATTGTGGTTGTAAATTGTTTACAATTTGACCGCTATCAATAGGTTTTAATAAAGTTAGTGCTTCGTTTTTATCCTGTTTTTTTAAATTTTGAAAATTGTTTTCTTTTTCTTTTTCGACATTTAATTTCTTTTGTATTTCGAGATTTTTTGCAATTTGATCATTTTTTGTTTTTAATAAACCATTTAAAGACGTCTGCATACGTCTGCTATTTTCGTTATAACTGCCTTCTGCTTGAGATTCTTTTATAAATGCTTGAGCAGTTTGATTCAGTTGCTCAGCACTTAAACTTCCCATTTTTGCAGCTATAACACCGTATTCTTTTGCTTTTTCGCCTAAAGCATCTAAATCATTTTTTAAATTTTTAATTTTCTCACCATATTTCTCATACATTACTAAACCACCACCCTGTGTCTGTGATTGCATTTGGATATTCTGTGTAGCTGCTATTTGTGCCTCTATTTCATTATATTCTTTCCCTTTTTCAATTACTCTGTCTAAACGATCATATTTTGTTGCAAAATTCTCAATGTCGATTTTTGCAACTTTAGTAGTCTTTTCGAGGTTTTCAAGCAAAGCATTTTTTTCATCTGTAGCGTATTGCTTTCTTTTTTCTGATAGTTCTTTTTCAATTACAATTGCTTGCTGGTTCGCTTTTATACGATCATCAATTGGAATCAATACATTAGTATATATTGCACGAAGATTTCCCAATTCAGTGGCTTGTTGCTGCTCAGCTACTGTTAACGATCTGTTCAAATCCTCAAGTCTGTCCATAGCTTCAAATAACTCGCCAGAAGCATCTATGGCATTAGTCATATTTGTGAACCAGTTTGACCAGTCGCCTGTGCCGATCGTTCTATAAAAAGATTCTATTGTGGCATTGAGTTGCAGCTGTTTTTTTTCATATGTGTCTGCCAAATCGCCAGTTGAGGTCATAACACCGTTAAATGTCTTCATTGCCAAAGCTGATCCACCTATTATAGCTGCAAATGGAGCTAATGCTCCTGTAATTTCAGAAAAAGAATTTTTAAAACTTGTATTTTCATTTTTAGCAGAATTTATGTTTTTTTTAAATTCGCTTACATCTGCTTGGAGTAACGCCCTAATCGAAAATTTTTTATCTGCCATTTTTAAATAACTACATTTTTTAAGAGTTTTTGATCAATCGCTTTTTGAATTATTTCAAGTGATTTTTCAAAATCTTTTTTTGTCGGTTTATTTATATTTTTGAACCTTTCATCATCCCAGCTGAATGGCATAAATTTATATATATCTCGCTCATTTTTAGGTAAATAAGGAACAATTGTTAGGAAACAACTTTTTCTATATTTTTCAAAATCCAATTTTTGTTTATCGAAAATTGAATCCAATATCAAAATTTGTTCAAAATGACCCATTTCATTAAAAATATAATTTATGTCTATGTTGTTCTGAATCAATATTTTAAAAATTAAAAAGGGGTTTATTTCTTCAACTTTTTGAAGATTTGCCACTTCTTTTTTTTTTCTGGTTTATCATTTTTTTTATTTAAATCAGAATATAACTTTTCATCATTCAAATTATAAAAATGTAGGTCAGTCAATACTGACACAAATTCTGGTTTATCATCAATATAGTCAAGAAATTCAGAATATGTCATAGTAAACCCCGTATTGCAGGTTTTTATGGCAATATATTCATACACAAAAATGTTCTGAATACTTAGTTCAACACCATAATAATTAAGTGTTTGACCAAACAATTCTTTACTTTGCTTGCCAATTTCTATTTGAACTTTCAATCCTAAATTCAAATTATAATCAACATCATTTATTTTTATTATTTTACTTTTTATCATAATCTTTTTATTTTTTTTTTGAAAATATAGTCCTGAAAAAGAACTATATTTTCAAAAAATTTGTTATTGAATTATTAAAGTTTGAAATTCGCCCGCAATATCAAAACTTGCATTAAAGGTACATGTTGCTGCATCAGGTGAAGATAATGACAAAGCCGATATATAAGCAGCTGCATAGAATGCAGGTGTCCCCTCTTCTATAGCATCCTGTGTATTTGTTAATCCAGTCGATGCGATGGTCATTGTATAGCCAGATGTATCGAAAAGGGGTACATTTTCCGATTTAATCAAAGGGGATATTATGTATACCAAAGTCTGATTGTCAAACAAATCTGAAAGCGTTTTATAATTGCAAATATTTATATCAAAGGAAACCATACCTTCAACTGTTAAACTTGCAGATTTACGACCTGGTATGCTCGTTTCGAAATTACCTGTACTTTTATTTGATGTTTTTAACATTTCTGTTTTTTTCTCAATTGAATGAGATGTAGCTGAAGCCACAGGTTTATACGTAGACCCAGTTGTATTAATCATCAATATTAATGATGTTCCATTTATGTAATTACTCATTTTTTTATTTTTATTTTTTTAAATAACAATTATTTTTAATTGAATTCGTTTCAAAAATGCTTGATCTTCTTCACTATACAATTCATCAATAGATGTTATTTCATTTTTTAATATTTTTATTTCTTCAAATATTCCAAGTTTAAACTCAATAATTGACCTGACAAAGGTTGCTATTGTATTGTTATCTGAATAGTTTTGAGATGCGATAAAAATAGAATAATCAAATTCATCATATTCTCTGCCAGATTTCGAATAAACAGGTGTTGCAATACCTGAATGAACTATATAATTATTAGTAACTGTTGCAGGTGCTATAACTGGGTAAATTTGCCCATTAACCAGAGTATTTAAAGCTGAATTCCCAGATAAAAATAATTGTATGACTTCCTGTAACATTTTATTTTGTCTTATTTTTTGCATTGAATTTCAAAACAAAACTTGAAAAACTTTTGTCCAGTTCATTTTGGAATTCGTTGATAGCAGTATCAGAGTTCGATTTTACAGCATCAGAAAAATAATGAGTTGCTTTAATAGCACCCCTTTTATAGCCTTTTTTGGTTTTTCTTTCCTGTGTTCCAGCATCGAAAAAATGACCGTGAAAACCTTTATACCCTTCGGTTTTTCTTGCTCCTATTTTAATACCATTTTTTGAATTTAAAGAAACAATTCCAAAAGATGACATTAAATTACCAGTCTTTTTATTTAAAGTTGTTTTAGCTGCCTGTTTTATAGCATTTAGAATAGGTCTACCAACTTTCTTGAAAGCATTTAAAATGATGCCTTTCTTTTGACTATTCTTTAATTCATCAAATAATTCATTCAGTTCAGTTATACCGAAAATTTCAACTTTCATTATATTTTCTTACGTTTTTTTCAGTTGTTAGTTTTATCATTTCGTTTAATCCAATTACTTCTTTAGCTTTTACTTCATATATATTATTTAAATATTCAATTTCTATATAATTCAAAAACATAATATTCGATCTAAATCTAATTATAAACTGAATTATTTCTTGGTTTTTAACAGCTTCATTTAGAATTAGTTGATCTCCTTTTATATATATAACTTGTGACCAACAATCAATATATTTTGAATAAATTATTTCATTCTGGAATTTATTTGTTGATGTTGCTCCAGTATTTATCGATATTTTTTTATTTAAAAGGCTTGTTATCATTGTTTCCAAAAATATTTTCGATGATTAGATAAAAGTCTATCAACGGTATCGTTACGCTTAATTGCATTCGATGAATAAGAAGACCTTTCAGCGTCGTTTATGTCGGCTATTATTAAATAAATAGCTCTTTTTATATTTTTTTCAATTTTACTTGTTTCAAAACCAGTAAAAAATATAACTTCTAATGTTTTTGCTGTTATATTTGAATTAAATTTAATATTGAAAATATTGCTATCAGCTTTAGTTGTATAGTCATTTATTATAAATAAATTGTCATCATAATCAGTATAAGTAATTGATGAAATTCCAATAAAAAAACCTTCATCAATTGTTAATTTTGAACCTGAAAATTCAGAAAAAATATAGGTGTTAAACGTATACGCAATGTCCTTGTGAATGTCATTTTCAGCTATATTTGTCGCATCTTCATATAACTCTTGAATTTCAATTTCTGTTAATAAATCAATGTCAATTCGAGCATTTTTAATTGTGTTGCCAGAATCAAAATTGTTATAGGTTTTCAATTTATTGATTGAAAGTAATTCCATATTTTTTAAATAATATTTTAAAAAAATGTGAGACTTAGAATTTTCATCTAAGCCACACATTTTTTTATTTTAGTTAAATTTTGGCATTCTGAATTGTTTTGAATGCGTAAGGATTAAATGAAGTGTCAGCAAGTCTACTGAATCTTACTCTCACAATACCTGTTGAATCATAAGTATAAGGATTTAATAAAACCTCCATTGCAGAACCCCAGAATCCCACATAACCACGGGACCAATCACCAAAAATAGCACTGGTAACACCTGAAGCGTTAGCCACCAATAAATTCATTATGTCAATAGCAGAATAACCATTGATTTTAGAATCCTGAATAAAAGTCTGGTAAGCAGTTGCACCCGACATATTTTGTAAGAATGAATACAGTTCTGACCCCATGACGAATGCTGGTTTTTGGAAGCTTGGTGCTAATACTGCTGAACGTAATTTCCCAGCATTAACGGCTGTCAATGCTATTGCTGTTGCATTAGAAGCGAACCCAGTTAAAGTACAACCAGTAGTTGTAAGAATATTTGTTATGATTTCTTTAACTAAAGCTGCTTTTATTGCTAAATCAGCATCCAATAAAGAACTTGCAAAAATAGATGTAACTGACAAAGCTTCTTCACTCATAGGACTTATATACCCAACTCTTTCAGGTGTTAATGAATCAGTCGTTTTTGATAAATTCTTATCTGAAAGCCCTGCGCCTTCAGCTACTTTGTCGGCTGTTAAACCTTGTGCAAAGTTTAACTTTACAACACCTGTCATGTTAGGATATTGAGTTAATCCCAAAGTCTCAATTAATGAGGGTGTTTGAATTATGTCTAAACCTTGTGCTTGTTCAAAATAAAGGCCTTCTGAATTTGATATGGTATCAGTTCTTTTATATATAAGTTCATTCGGTATTAGCAAACCTTCTGCTCGCTTACCTAAATTTGTGTAAGAACGTGAACATTCATCATGTACCTCTTTTTCTAAACCTGTTAAACCTCTGTTAAATTCATTAATAGCTTTTACAGGGTTATATACTCTGTTTTTTGCTTTCTGTTCGCCTGTAATTATCACAGGTGCATCAATTCTAAGTTTTTCAATTCTTTCAATATCTTTAATTTCATTTCCAAATTGTGAAATTTCAGTTAAAGAATTATCAAAATCAGTTCTTTCTGCTTCAGTTTTTACACGTTTTTCGGTATTTACTAAAGTGTTTAAGTCATTTACTCTTTTAGTTTTATCAGCTATTTGCTGTTTTAATTCGTCAATTCTTGTCATTTTTTATTTATTTATTTTTTAAATTGTTTGTACAATTTTGATTTTATCAACATCGTTTTCTAACTCATATTGATAATTATTTTGTTCAATTTTATTTTCAGTTTCATCAGTTCGTTTTTTGTCTACGATTTCAATAGAAGTGTTAGAATATGCACCCCTGTATGTAGCTACACAAACATCTATTATTCTGTCAACTTCAGTAATAGTTTTAAAATAAGTACCGTCTGAGGTTTTTTCCCAGACATCAGTATTTGGAACAGTGGTAAATTGAAAAGATGATTCGTAATAGTCACCACGTTTTACCATTTCAAAAACATCTAAACCCCTTGCAGTATTAGGCATATCAGCTTCATAAACTAAACCGATATTATTTGTTGATAACTGTAAAGTATTGGAAGCTGTACGAGCCAATATTTCATCACAGTTATGATTTAAATTTAAAATAATGTCATTACCAGCTTTTAAGGCTCTGTTAAATGCAGTATCTTTTATTTGTTCGTAAAAGGTGCGAACCTCATTAAATTCAAAACAATATTCAGTAATAAGTTTACTTTTTTGATTGAAAACAGCCCCGTAACCCCTTATTTTTCTACTGTTTTCGTCTGATATTTGTATCCTGAATTCTGTATTTTCGGGTTTATTCTCAAAATAATCTGAATAATTGCGCTTAATTATGTTATTATTAATATTATTCATCTACATATTCATTGTTTTTTTCATCTTTTTCTAATAAAAAAATGGTTTTAGTACGTTCTAAATCCGTGGTTTGAACCTCTTTTTTGGTGAAAACTATGTTATCTAATGTCAATAATCTGTTTATCATATTTGTTAATTATTTGGTTGAATATTAAATGTTTGACCGTTAGTAATCGGTTTAAATTCACCGTCTTTAGTTATTAATTCTAAAGGTTGGTATTGTGATTGTTGGTAATGATATTGACCGCCTTCAAACTCGTCAAAACCTTCGATTTTTGCAGCTTCATTCGGACTAATTATAGTAGCATCTTTAAGGGTTTTTAAATAGTTTGCCCTTGTGATTGAATCGGCTGCTAACATCGCATTAAGATTGAATTCAATATTTATATCTTCATTTATTCTTTCTTTGTCGAATAATAATTTAGAAGAAAATTCTTCTTTAAAAATCTTTGCCAGCGGTGCAATAGTTTGGGTCTGGAATGCAATTAAGCTTTCTTCAATGCTTTTATATTTCATTTCTTCTATACCCAGCATGAATAAAGGTATTCCATAAACCGCCCCAATTTGAGACGTATTATATTTAATTGTTGGTAATAATTGGGCATCGGTAAACTGTATGCCTATTTCTTGTAGTTCAGAGCCAAAGGGCAAATTTTTAATTTCACCCGCCTTAAAAACCCCTGATTGACTTTTAGCCCAATCCTGTTGAGCAATGTTATAATCTTTCGATTGTACGTTAGTCATAGCCTTTATGAAAAGGTTTGAATGAAGACCGTTTTTATAATAATTATTTATGATTTCAATCGCCTGGTAATTTCCAGCTAACAACTTATTTAAAGCATCTAACGGGCTTAACCCTAAAATTCCATCATCACTTACAAAGTATTTAAAATGTAAAATATCATCCGATATTATATTAAAATCTACAAATTTATATGTCAGAACACCAAATTCATTTAACTCATATCCTTTGAATTTAGACGGGTGAATGATTTGAAGATTATTAACCCTACCTTCTACTTTATTAATCTTTGCGAAAGCATTACCAAAGCTGCAAAAGTGGTTTAAAAGTGTGCTAATAAAGACGTTTGTTGTCTGGTAAGTATTCGGTTTATTATGTATTATATTAAATAAATAATGTTCTTTATATTTTTTATTTTTCGATGTTATATTTAAAGGTAGTTTTGATATTGTTTCTATTAGTATTTTTTTACATGTGAAAACAGTATTAATACTATCAATCATTGATTTATCATAAACACCGTAACCTTCCAATTGTGCGTTAATAGGCTGGTTAAAGGTTTTATTTGTATCATCACCAAGTTTTATATTAATGTTAAAAGCATTCGTTAAAGTGTTAAACATTTATTATTAATTATTTTATAAAAGTATATATTAAATTTAATTTTACATTTTTATTGAAATAGGTTGAAAATCGACTTTGAATAATTCGTCTTCATTATCTCTACGCCAAAGTTCTAAAGCATTGATTAAAGCTGCTATACTGTCAATACTATCTAAGGACTTTTTCTTATGCAACTTTTTATTATTGTTAATGTCTTCATAGATAATAGCATTTTTAAACTGCCATTTATAAGCACCGTTCACACAAGTTATTTTTTCAGTGGCAAATATTTTATCTAATAACTTTGTGGCGGTTGTAATATCTTTGATTGATTGACTAACTATCTCATTATATATTCGCTGATTATCCAGATAAGGGATTATTTCACTTTTATTATAACCATCATGTCCCAAATTTTTAATATTACATATTGAATTCAAATAAATTATGTCTTCTAAAATTTCAGTATAGTCAATTCTTTTAAATGGGCTTTGTTTTATTTCGCCTGATAGTAGCCACTTTGTAAGGTCAACACCTTTATTTCTAATTTTTTTAGAATTGTTTTTTGCAAAATATATAAACGGGTATGAAAAAAATTCTTTGGTTTCTTTGTCATAATTTAAAATAACAAGGCTCGAAAGGTCTTCTATTTTTGAAGTATCTAAACCCAGATAAACATCTTTACCCCTGAAAAAATCTAATGATAAATTTAAATCATTGCCCTTGTCAAATGCTTTATTTATGAATTCGTCTTCAATAAATTGGTCGTCTGTGGCTGCATCAACCCAGAGGTTTAGGTTAAACGAAAAGAATTCTCTTAGTGATGATGGGGTTAACTTCGATTTTTCATAATTATCTTTTAATAAATTAATATCCAAACTTGAATATATATTCGGGTTAGATTTGATCCAAAATTCAGGATTATTACATTCACTTTCGTTGTCCTGACCGAACATCATTATAAAGGTTGATTCGTCTTTTATCTCATTTCTTAGAACCTTTTTATAAACTTGTTCTAACTCAAATTGATAATAAGTTGAATTATTACCCCTCGTCCCGACAATAGATAACAATGGATTAGGAATAGAACCAGTCATTTGACCAGACGTTAATTTATCTACAATTTGACTGTCTGGCATTAAATGAAGCTCGTCAACTATGGCAAAGCTTGGTTTAATACCGTTCATTGCAGCGGGTTTAAATGGCAACATCTTATAAGTATTTGTTGATTTGCCTTTAGTGTATCTAAGTGAATATTGTAATTGTTCTATTCTTTTAAATAAAGCGGGTGAATTATTAATAATATTCTTAGCTATAAAAAGGGCTGAATCTTCAGACATTACCTTACTTTCGCTAACTGAATATGTTTTAGCATTGATATTTTCTTTGGTCAAATGGTAAAGAATTTGAATAACTGCCAGCGTTGTTTTACCATTTTTCTTGGATATTGTTAAAAATGAACGGTTAAACCTTCGTTTGTCTTTTTCATTTGCCCAATAAAAACCGTATATGTTGACAAAATAGAAGACCTGCCAATCTTCAGGTGTGAACTGAATAAACTGGTTGTGATTATTATCTATGTATATAAAAAAAAGAAAATCAAAAAAAACATCAATAGCCTGATAATTAAGATAGTAATCAGTATTTTCTAAATCTTTTTTGAAACGTTGAACACAAAGATTAATATCTTCATTTACTATTATATTTTTTTCCGTAACATTCTTAACGTAATGGTCTAATTTAGAATATAGTAAATGTCTATATCTTTGTTTCTGTTGTTCAATTGGTGACATAAATTAAAAACCATCATTTTCATTAGTATCTGCAATGGTTTTTAGTTTATTTTGTTCCTGTGGAGTTATAGCAAGCGATCTTGATATAGCTATGATATTTTTTAATGTATTTTGATAAACCGTATAGTTGGGTGTTACCTGATAAAGTGGTTTTTGATCTGCATTATTGCGAACGTTAACCATATATTCACCTGTTAACAATTCTTTTTGAACTTTATGTAAAAGTTGGTAATTAAAGATCAATTGATCGATTAAAGATGTGTCAACATCATTATATATGTTTTTTGATTTTAAAACTTTTATGATTTCATTTTTTAATATTTTATATTTTTTTTGTACCATTATATTTTATTTTTTTTATGACTGCCCGACCTTCCAGATTTCTTGTAACAATATTTGATTGAGGGGCTGTGGTATGGCGAGTTGTAGCGTTATGTAAAAATGAGACCCCCCTGTATCTAAGGTTGTGTGGCTTTTATTAATTTATTTATTATTTTATTATTGTTATTTTTGTTTTTTAATTTTTCTAACTGCTTCTGTTTGTGATAATTAGTTACCGTTAATCTTGAATGACATAATGAGTTGATACTCATTAAGTTATCTATGTCTAACCTTAAATCAAAATTAATATCGATGTCAACAATATGATGTACAGAATCGGCAATTGTTATACTATCATTGTCTAAACAGTCAGGACATTGACAGCATGGTGATAGAGATAGCTTATAAGCTCTGAGGTCACGCCAAACTTTACTTGTGTAAAATGAATGCTTCTGTTCTCTGCTTATATTCATGTTTTTTATTAATTTGTTTTATACAACAGCCAGTTTGCTATTATCAGCAAATTAAATGTTAGTATAATCTTTGCTGTTATTACATCAATAGTGAATAATAGAAAATATGATAAAATGAATATCAATAGAATAACTACTAATCTAATCCGTGCTGCAATAGTTAGTTGATTGCTGGGGGTGATTGTTGGTAAGCTGAAGAGTCTTTTTATTTTTTCAAAAATTTTATTCATATAATTTTTTAAATTTAAAAAAGACTGACAGCGGTCAAACTGCCAGCTTTATAAAAAATAATAATATAATGCTCACATATATATATATTAATTTTTTAGATCATATTTTCTTTTTAAAAAAATATGTCGAAATTATTTTTATTAGAATTAAATCGAATTGTAAATCCGTGTTCATTCACTATTTCACTTATTCTTTCCTCTGTCATATTTGTTTTTTTCATTATTATATCAAACAAAATTTTCTGATTTACCAGATTTGCATTGTATGAATTTAACTTCATTATTATATTTTATTTTTTTTCTCCCCCTTAAAAATCAACATTTCTTTTTAAACGATTGGGGGGTGAGATATTGTTACTTTTTCAATATTTGCAAACCCTATGGGGGGTTTTTTGTGTTAAAAAATGATACCTTTTTTATTATTTATATATTAAAAAATGAAATATATTTTTTTTTGTCAAAATAGTATTCATATTTGTAACACCCAGACAATATGGGGCGTATAATAACAAAAATGTCTAACTAAAATTTTTAAATTATGAAAAAAATACTAATCAGTTCAATTTTAATCAGTATATTAATAGCTGGTTGTACAAAGGTAGATGATAGTGACTTTATTAATACTAACATCAGGACTACTATCACAAGAAGAAGTAATGATACTATTATGATTATTGACACTACTCATACCGATTCTCTGATAAAACTGATAAAATACTAATCAGTTATTTGCCGTTTTTATTAAGCCCGCTTATAATTTTAAGCGGGTTTTTTCATATTTTTTCATACCTTTTTCTTATTTTTTAGCTATGTCCTGTAACCCTGAACTAACCTACGTTTCAAAACCTATATTTTAAAAATATCCTGAAACCTATACCAGTAAAGGTTTTAAAAAATCTAAAAACAGCTATGCCTGAAAAACATTGCAGCACTATGTCTACAAAAAAGTTCCACTGAACTTTTTAAATACATTATAGTATATTAAAAAGTATAGTGGAACTTTTTTTTATCCCTACTCTAACAAGGCATACAGAGCATAGCTGAATTTTATTTTTTAATTTTAAAAGTTTGCTCCAATCAGGTATACAAACATTAATATTTTTGTGTAGAACTTCATTA
>Ga0172381_10002639_pt1 | contig 19582 bp, 15 predicted proteins | sample Leawel6488metaG_FD_119754 | JGI IMG/M metagenome (GOLD analysis project Ga0172381, IMG submission 119754) | Leachate microbial communities from a municipal landfill in Southern Ontario, Canada - Leachate well 64-88 metaG | ecosystem: Engineered > Solid waste > Landfill > Unclassified | place...
AAGGGATAAACATACTCATAGGATTTTCCTGCACGCATTTTCGGTGGAGCTTTTACCGCTACTGGGATCAGATAAACGCATGTATCGGAAAAATAGTAAAAGCATGCAAAAAATACGGGATAATGTATATCGAACACCATAGTTCCCACCTGACATTTAATCCTCTTATCGAAGAGGACTATACCTTCATGAACAGCATGATGGAAAAAAGAGGTTCATCGGTAAGCGACTGGCCTCATATGACAGAAGATGCGACAAATGACTTTTCCGTTAACGGTAAAATGATCTCAACATTTCGTCAGATATCCGGCCGTTCAGGCAAATGGGGAATAACCAACTACAGAGGATACGGCATGTGCTTCAATAACCCGGATTACAGAAAAGCATATACGGATTATCTGGCATCCCTGTATGCCTTAGGCATAGATGGCATCATGACTGATGACATACAGTATTTCGGTAATGACCGCATGGGCTGGAAGGCATTCAATGCATGCACATGCGAACACTGCAGAAGGCTGTTCCGTGAAAAGACAGGTTATGAGATACCTCAGCCGGATAAATGGGAAGACTTTTACTGGAACTTCAAAGATCCTGTGTTCGTGGCATGGAAGCGGTTCAAGGATGAATCCACGCTGGATTTCGTGTACTATATCAAAGCGCATTACGAGAAGCTGGGATACAAGCCATACCGGCCAAATTACATATCTGCGATAATCGATACCAATAAGACTGCATGCCCGTTTGAGAAATGCTCTGACATATGGGACTGCGTATTCCAGGAAAACGGCACCGGGTGCGTTATAAAAGAATCATACCTGAGTTTTGCACTGGAAGCTTTACACAGATACAACATGGCAAGAAAGAATAAAGTGCCTTCCATGTCCATGTTCTACCCATGCACTCAGGATGCAGTGTATTTTACATGGGCTCTTTCCAAATCATGGGGACAGCTGTACAGTAACTGTTCAGGTGAAGGAGCTACCGTCGAAATAGACGAGAAAACAGTAAGAGCTTTTGAGACAAAACATATATCATCATATACCGCGCCTGTAAAGATCACGGATCTTGCTTTTCTGTTCTCATTTGACACAAGGGATTACTCGGATGGGTGCGAGACCCATCAGGCTGATTTTTCAAGATGGCTTGAGGCTTCTTACCTGTCCGGTATAGCTACGGATATGATGTTTGAGAATGCAGGCTATAAAGAGTTTGAAAAGCACAAAAGGATAGTATGCGCACATACTGTAATGCTTTCGGATACTGTTCTTAAGAAACTCAAAAAATATGTGAAGCTCGGCGGTCACCTCATAACCATAGGGGATTTTGCTAAATACAAGCCTGATGGCTCTTTACGTAAAAAGGTACCTTTCGGTCAGATATCAGAGGTATTGGGAGAAGGAAGGATAACATACCTTAGAGACGATCAGTGTCATGATAAATATCACTGGTCTATCCTCATACACCGCTTCAGCTCCGATCTGGAAAAAGAATTTAAGGATGCACCGGAATATTCAGTAGAGAAGCTCAGAAGCACCGGTGGGAAAGCTTTACTGGATGCTATAGCGTATGACACAACAGTAAAGGTCGAAAGCAGACAGGATCTGTTCCATTCGCTATTCAAAGTAAAGAAAGGTTATGTTCTGCATATAGTCAACGTACAGGACACCATATCTAAAGAAGGAAAAGTCAACCACATGCTGCCTATACCATATTTTATAGAAGGTGCTAAACCTATTGGGAGTGAAATAAAGGTAAGCATAAAGATGGATACGCCTGTTACAAAGGTGACTCTGTATTCACCTGAAAGAAAAAGAGCATTGAATATACCTTTTAATATGGATACAGAAACGCATAATGGATCAACAGGAAACACATTATTCTTTGTAATACCTAAGAAGGTATTTGCGGGTTATGCGCTGGTAGAAATCAAATAGTATCCTTTTCTGTGATCAGAGATGATATGTCCGATAGAATCGTAAAAGACCTAAGAAAGGTTGTGCATAAGCACAGCCCTTCTTAATATGTGTTATTCAAAAATATAGTATGTGCATATAAATCATGAATTCATGTGTAGCAGAAGGAAAATACATTAGTAAAAGATAATGTCATGTTCGATCATTGCATCTTAAGCAGATCGTATATCATTTGCGCGAATCCCGCTCTGGTAGTATTACTATAAGGCAATATGGAGTTGTCGCTGCCATTTACTATGCCCGAAGCAATAAGCCTCTGTATAGGTTCTCCAGCCCATTGGGCCACGGTATTTCCATCATTGAACTCGCTTAAGCTCTTCTGTATGCCGCCATCAGGCAGTTTATCGGTAAGCGTCAGTATGTTGTACAGGAATGTGAATGTCTCCTGGTTGGTTATAACAGCATTTGGTTCGAACTTATTATCTCCGACACCACTGGACAGTTTCAGCCTCTTTGCCGCTGCTAAGTATCCTGCATATTCGGTCCTGCCAGCATCATCGAAGTTATCCATTAAATCAACATCCGGTTCTATGTTATATGCCTTCATCAGCATTACAAGAGATTCCGCACGTGTGAGTTTTGCTTCCGGGCTGTACAGTCTGTAACCTGTAGGAGCCATGATCTGTCTCGATGCTACAAAATTCATCGCATCATAGTACAGTGCAGATTCACTGACATCGTTAAAATATATCTTGTTGTATCCTATAGAATAATTACTGAAATGAGTAGTCTGGAATGTTACTACCCCTTTAACAGGATCATATTTACCGTTAGAGATACAGGTCAGTTCGCCTTTACCGTCTATATACCACACGATTATTGAATCCGGGTTCTTCCTCTCCAATTCGGTAGGTTCATATGGTATTGTTATTAATACCGGAGCATCAGGATTATTCCAGTCGGTTTGCTCATTATCGATCTTAAGCGATATCTCTATCAATGGTCTGGAGCCTATCATAAGTCTCGTGATTATAGGGAGAGTATTTTTATCAACTTTTGATATCGTTATCTCGGCTTCCTTGCCTTCGGTACCTTCAATATTTGACAGCATGCCCTCCGGTACTTCTATATCGCCTGCTGCAGTCTGCATCGTGATCGATCCTGTACCTTCGCTTATAGATAGACTGGATGCCGGTATCCCAAGTGAATAAGATCGAACATCAGGCATATCAGGAACAGTTATCACTCTGTGCAATTCACCTTTAAATATCTCGTCAGCATCTTCTTCTATCTCAACCATCGCTGTTTTGTTTTCCTTATCAACTGACACTTCTAATTCCGTACCATTTCCGACCGCATATATCTTCGGATCAACTGTGATGTTTACAGTATATGAGTCAGTAGAATACGCCTTCCCGTCATATACAGTGAATACCAGTGACACATTACCGGCAGATGCCGGAGTATAAGAGTAGTCCGTATTTGCGTTTGCTGATGACAAATTGTTTATCAATACAAAATATATAAGAGGGTCACCGTCAGCATCTTCAAAAATACTGTCCAGATCCAAGTTATATGTCTCACCTTCCACCAAAGAAGCAGATCCTGTTGCTGATATGCTATACCTTCTGTTAGATAAAGTATTCGGACAATCTTCCGTGGTGAAGCTGGTTTCTGCAACATATTGAATTCTACTGTCAAAGTCTTCGATAACTATATATGCTCTGTATTCAGTTGATCCATAAAGATCGGTTAAGCTGATAGAGTTTATTTCCAGTAAGGCATTCAGACTGTCAGCAGAAGGCCTGTATTCCAGAATGTCTATAAATGTGTTTGATGCCGGGGTAATGATATAGTAATATAAGCCTATTAGATCTGATGAGAAGCTAAGCATTGCATCTGAGCATGAGATATCGCTGACTTCTATAAGGATATCATCGATGCCAGGGTAAAACGGATTTGACATTCCTGCCTTTCTGTATACAGCCTTGATACTGATATCAGCAATGATATTAGTATATGTCAAGTCCCAGTACAGGAATATGTATCCTTCTCTTTGCGGTTCTATAGGAGCTGATGCGCTTTTCCCGTGTCCGACTGTTTCTGTTTTTAATACGGTTCCGTCATAGTCTTTAAACGTCACAGTGTGATTTTTAAGAGCATCAGCATTCTGCCATGTTAAGTGCGGATAACCGCCGTTAATGGTATTATCCATACTCCAGACGGTATTGAAATCCCAATTTAAGAATGTAGCCACAGTCTTCATTTCCAAGGTAGTCTTAGAAGTGCCCAGATCGCTCCATGTTGCGAATACATCAGAATATTCCTGATCCCAGTAACTGCTTGTCACAGTTACTGTAGCACTTCCATATCCTATTATTGCTCCAGTGTAGTTTACCGTTGAAATCCTGCCTGTAGAATAACAGTTTGTAACGGTAAAAGCTGTCGAGTTGCTAGTAAATCCGACGATCCCTCCAAGCATCATACTTCCTTTTATCATGCCTGAAAAATAACAATTATCGATCTGACCGGAATTAAGACCCGTAATACCTCCTATCTTGCTTTTATCTCCAATGTAACTATCAGAATAGCATTTGGAGATCCTTCCATTATTGACCCCGGCAATACCGCCGGTATTCATATAACCTGTAATATTCGCTGCTGAAAAGCTATTGGATATTTTTGACTTATTATATCCTGCAATACCTCCGGTATAAGTGTTTCCCACAACTGATCCGGTCATATAGCAGCCGGTTATATTTCCTCGTTCATTGTTATAACCTGCTATACCTCCGACATAGTTATTTCCTTTAACTGACCCGGTTACATAGCAGTTGGTTATTTCCAGACTATATGCATCATATATTCCGTTTTTTCCAATGAATCCACCGACATATTTATCTCCGGATATATTTACATTTATTAACCCTATGTTGCTGATTTTTGCGCCACGGTATATTGATCCGAATAACCCTACTAAACTCTCATTACCCCTGTTGATATATAAATTTGATATGGTGTGGTGTTCTTCACCTCCATCAATATAGCCGTAAAAATCTGAGATGGGGCTCCACCCTTTATCAAGACTGCAGTTACTGCTCGTATATCCTGCCAGATCTATGTCAGCTGCCAACTCAAAATACCTATTTTGAAAGTATCTTATACTGTCTAGATGCTTTGGTTCGGTTATAAGATAGGGATCATCAGCAGTTCCGGTGCCACCTGGGAAGTCTCTGTAATAATTGACTGTGACCGTATATGTGTCTGTTGAATCTCTCCAAAGGTCATTTGCTTTGAATGTGAACGTCCAACAGGATGGGAGAGCAACTCTAGATACGATAACATTTGCTGAAGCAAACGTATAATTTGCAGCTGCAGCGGTTGATGCAGCTCCGTTAACTGATACTTGGAATACAAGACCATCAGAGTCTATATCTTCAAAGATGTCAAGAAGGTTAAGGTGGAAATCCGTATTCAACTGGACATTAACAGAACTAACAGCAGGTACTGTTGATTTTCTGTTCGGCGCCGTATTTTGTAAACTCTTTGTAGTAAAAGCAACTGAACCTATATTTGATATATAAGACACACCATCTCTTGCATTATCTACTAATACATATACCACATATCCTGTCTGCATTGTTAATCCGCTTATGGCAACTGAATTCAGATCCGCGCTTGCAGAGCCCGTTCCCTTTGCTATCCCGTCTGCCTGTGCTATTAGTTGATTGGTATCAGGCCCAAAAGCGCTATTTTCATAAACCAGATAATAATATGTTCCCGGTGAATCTGAATTAAAATCCAGTATCACATTTTGCGCTGCTATAAGACGCACTGATAAATTGGATACTGATGGATAGACTGGATATTTGTCATGACTGAAATCTTTTGCATAGACCGGCTGGATTGCCTGTGCAAAAAATAAACCTATAACTAAAAATATAACCAATACTTTTGACAGATTCCTATACATGATCCCCCCCGCTTTATGATATACCTCAATTACAGTTTATTTTTCGATATATACGCATGAAACATATTATTGAGTAAAAAATGAACTATCAATATGTATACCGCTTTTTGAGCCTGCAATTTTCAGAAATCGCTTTTCCATATTATGTCTTGAATATACTACAGAATCAATGCATATACAACAGTTGTATAAGATGATCCACAAAAAATCACATCCTTTTTTGGATGTGATCAGTGTTTGCTAAATACTATCTGATTATTTTCCCGAACTCTTTCCTAATTATACAACTTCAGTACCTCAGCCTGCTCATTGGGATACAGATCAGCATTCTTATATGAATCCATTAAAAACCCGCCATCTTTATCAATTGTGTATATCGAATAACCCTGAATGAGCTTATCAGATTTCTTTTCGGTCACGACGTTATAACTGCCGTAACCGCTTGCTTGGTTATACGCAAGAATGACACCTTTGTATATTACAGCATAATCATTGATGTGATCGTGTCCTGAAATGACCGCCTGTGTAGAACCAAGCTCAATGATCGCATCGAAAAGCCCGCTGTTGTGTCCGGAACAGCAGACGGTTTCAAGGCGCGTACCGAATAATATCTGCGCATCCTCATCATCGTATGCAGTACCAAACTCCGTAAGAGGCACATGATCGAAAATAACGGATCTGACGGTTTTACAGGCAAGCGTGTTTATCGCTGTGACTGTTTCTTTATACCATTCTATCTGGCTTTCTTTTATGTAGTCATACTTATTGATCTTGACATCAATGATCTCGTCTTCATATTTAGTCATGTCCTGTATAGACATATTCGCCCCGCAGTCAAGAAAATACAGCGACTGGCGTATATCTCCGTTTGCATCAAGCAGGTTTATAACATGATTTCCCACACCCGATACGGTTTCACCGCCTGATGTGGTCTTGATGTCGTTTTCTATCAGGCAATGCGGATAAGAGACAAATATATCGACAATCTTCTGTTTGGATATGCTTAAGATATTGTCCCCCTCGTGATTTCCAACAACGCACGTCCAATAGACTCCTAACTCTTCCATTATCTGTGCCAGCTGCTTTGTCCGCCTGGTATTGAAAACTGAGGTTATATTATCTCCCACGAATACCACAAGATCGGGTTTTTCCGATACTATGTTCCGTATAAGCATCTCTATCGTCACATTTCCTGCTTTATGGTTTATATCAAGATGGAAATCGGTAAATGAGATGATCTTAAATCGTCGTCCAGATAGTGTCCGTTATCGTCTACCTTCGCAAGCGTTGTGTAATCTGTCTGCACTTCAACGACATTGTAGTTTTCATTCTTGGATATAAGCGTCTGATCGACCTTATACGTTATTTCAAGAAAAGCGATAACACATATGACCCCTATTAAAAGAAGACTGCAGGTGCTTATCAAAATCGTCTTTATCGTGCGTTTTTTCTTCGATTTATCCTTTATATTTTTACTCCTGCAATGGGATCGTGTATTTTAGTTACATTCAATAATGATCTTGTTGCCGATCTTCTTAACTTGCTCGGCAGTATATCTGCAATATTTCAGGTTTATGGCTTTCCGTCTGCCAGAAATTCCGCGCCTTACTCAGCATGATATGCTTTATCTGTCCGATATACAAGGGCTTTCCAACAAACGAAATTTCGCTCTTTAACGCGTCCGGTGAACTCTTCAAAGCTTTCATTCTTTACACTGCCAATCAGTAAGTCTTCCTTTCGCTGATCATGCAATACCTTTATAAACGGCATATTTAAGCTCGTTTTTGCTTATGAGTGCTATGAAACTTCCGCCATATGCTGCAAAAGCGTACCTACCTTTAATTATCATTTAATCGAACAGATCTTCCGGGAAAAAGGTATGCGTGAAATTGAGCATTTTAACGGCATGAATATTCTTTTAAACATCGGAAGACGATAGATTACAAGCGCAACATCATAATCGGTAACTGCATACGGTGCTATACTGTATCCTCCAAAATATGACGGCGAACGGTCATTTTCAATGACGTGGTTATTTATGATTATGAACAATAAATCAAGTAAGGACTGAACAGCAACTTCAATTCTTAATCTGCTCTATATAAATAATTATTATCTGTTTCTTATATTTCTTTTTCATTTCATCATCTACTTAACCTTGGGCTGCTAATAACTGTTCTACCAATATGTGAACATTTGTATATGGATTCATTTCTTTTATAGAATTGCAGATATTCATTCCTTCATGCTCATACTTATTACATAAGTGTTTTGCATTTTCAATTGCTGACTTAACACTTCCGTTATGTACGATTTCACTTATGATACCTTTACTTGCCTTTTTATATCCATGGACTAGCTTGCTGTTTAACCTTTCAATAATTTTGTTATTATGTTCAGCATCCACAATTTCGAAATGCATAAGAAACCATATCTCAAATGCACAATTAGTAACCAATATCTCATAACTGTTTTCCGACGAAATCACTTTATTGATGATATCCTGAGTATTCACATTCTTATCATCACAATCAAATATCAGATACTTTATATAGTTACTATATTTGGTGTTATTCTTGTCATCTAGTAAATACTCATCAGCGTAATTTAACACTGTGATGGAATTACCGCCCGCCGGATCCGCAATTTCAACTTCTATATCATTATACTTATTTTTCTTTATGATCCCGGTTAAATGCTCAAAATAATACGTCTCTGTCGGGCCTTCAAAGAACAAAATTATATGCCCTATATTAATATCTTTAGTGTTTTTCTCTCTGGCGCTTAATAAAATCGTTCTTGGCAATTCTAATTACCTCCTGATTTCCCATCATAGTTGAAGATCGGAATAGCGCCATATTTACCCTGAAGGTAATCTTTATTAAACGTTGCATCATCACGAACCTTCAAATCAGATAATGCATACAAAGACGATTCACCTCTTTGATTCTTATCAATGAAAACGACTTCATCCCTCCTGAATTGTTCCTTATTGAGCAATGATATATCATGTGTCGTGAATATCAGCTGTGCCTTTGTATTTCCACTGCTTTGAAAAATATCAATGATAAACTTTGTCAATAAAGGATGCAATTTTGATGACATTTCATCCACAACGAACACTCCGCCTTTATCTATCATATCAACTATCCTTTGGATATATGCTAAAAAACGCAGAGTTCCTGACGATTCCTGCTGTAAATCAAATTCCTTTTCACCACACACATGATCATCATTATCATATATGTCATGCAGAGTTCTTAATATCTTTTCTTTCTTTCCTTTACCGGTTTTTTGGTTTATTACACTTTCTTCATACATCTTTAAACCTTTTATACCGACATCGATCTGTTTTAAATACTCCACTATTTTTCCCCTGTACTCTTCATTATTTACAAAATTTTTGTTTATATCAACAGAGTTATAATTTTGCTTTATTGTCGATTCTAGAAATAGCTCAGAAAATATATTAAAATCTTCTGTTAAGAAACTTATTAAATCATCAAGTAAGATCGCCTTATCATTTTCTCGAAGAAAATAATCTAATACAGATATATACAGTCTTTTTTCCGATACTTCATTAAACTTATCGATATATATTCTGTATTTGTCACCATATGTTATTAAGTTCCTTTTTCGCTCGAATACCTTTTTTTCATCGATAAAATACCATTCATTGATGACTTCCTGAGAAGTGCATTCAAACCCATATTGAATAATTTTGTTTTTGTATGAGAACTTGATATCAAACTCAGAAGCTCCATTATCCCCTTTTGATAATAAAAATGGCTCCAACCTTGGTCCAAGCCCGTTATATGCAAATTCATTATAATCTGCCACTATTGTCATCATACGTTGTTCAAAGATATAGTTACGGAAAAAGTACATAGCAGATACAAGATTCGATTTTCCTGAAGCGTTTGCTCCGTATATTGCTACAGTCTTTAAAAGCTCTTCCCCATCATATGTTTTTAGTATATGCGTCGGATGTTGTTTATATGAAGCAGCTCTCATATCAAGAATCACTTCGTCTTTAAACGATGTATAATTCTTTACTTTAAACATTATTAGCATGGCTGTGCCTCCTGTACTCCTGTAAATATATTATCTGATAAATATTATTATGTCAACAAATATTACGAATTTTTCTCATATTTAATAGTAAAACAGTATTTATTTAACCTATCTTACCTATATTAATACGACATGTCCGTATTTCTTGTATTTAAATAAGGTATGTAAATATTTCTCAGCGGTTGCATTATTAATGATATCGAGTCTATGGTTCAACCTGGTAAATCTATAGATCGTACATTAAAAATCAGGATAAAATCCATACGGTTGTGTGCATAATATATTTATGCAATATCCGGATCATTGCTTCTAGTATTATTGCTATATGAATAAGTCAGTCAGAAAGCCTGTCATAAGAGCAAAAAGACATACGAATGCAATATAAAGAGCAAAACTTTTACCGCCAAGCACGCTCTTTAAAGCACCAAGATTAGTAAGCTTGGTGGCAGGTCCTGTTATCATGAAAGCTGTGGCTGCACCCATACTCATACCCAAATGCAGCCACTCTCTTAATAGCGGAATGGTTCCGCCTCCGCACATATATACGGGCACTCCCAGCGTGGCAGCCATCAATACCCCGAACCCTTTATTCGAACCGAACAGATCAGCGAATGCACCTGTCGGAACATATCGCTGGAAACATGCTGTCAATATGATGCCAGCAAGGAAATACACCCCTGATGCTTTTATATTTCGCCATATATTCTTTAGTAACCGTATAAAAATATTGGGATCCGTATCACGATCTTTAACTTCAGTATATTTATCAAACCTGAAAAAACTCTTTTTTGTATAGAAAAGATGCACGAGCAGTCCTGCGACAATACCGCAGATAAAACAACTTAGGAATCTTAATATCAGTACAGTCGTGCCAAGGGCTGCGCTGTATATGATAAGCTGAGGATTTAAAAGTATCGAACCCATCATGAATGCGGCAAGCCAGTCTTCACGCATACCTTTTGATGCAAAAGACGCAACGATGGGGATAGTTCCAAACATGCAAAGTGGAGAAGCGATACCAAGCAGGCTTGAGAGGATGATACCCGGCAAACCCAGCTTTTTCTCTTTCATGGACATAAAAAGATCATTTATCTTATTCTTTCCGAATACAGAGATCACAGAACCCAGTAATATACCGACGACCCAGTACGGTGCTATCTGCCTTAACAGTATCGTCGTGTAATACCATAAATATATCGCTTCTCTTTGCAGTATTTCGATCATATATTGCTGCCTATGCCTTCATTTTTCCTGCCTGATCTGTGTGTGAATCTGACCATTCCCGTTCTGTTTAGTAAAGCCATCAAAGAAGGTATTAGGACAAGCTGCAATATGATACCCGGTATTGCGTTTACAAAAGCACCTGCCATAAACATCTGCCATGTGAACCCTTTACCCAAAATGCCATAAAACAGCATACTTACCAAGCCCCATGCGACACGTCCGCATATCATAGCGGTAAATAGCGAGAAAAATACAGTATATATGCATTTCCATTTTATCTTGTTGAACAGCAGACCGATGACGAAACCGTAAACAGCCAGCTCAAATGCCATTGCTATCGCAGACGGAAATAACGGAGGCATACCAAACATAAAGGACCGCAGTACTGGAGTAATGAAACCTACCGCCAAGCCATATTTCCAGCCGCATATCAGTCCCAGAAGCAGGACCGGAATGTGCATAGGAAGCATCATGCTTCCTATCTGGGGGATCTGGCCTGTTATAAAAGGCAGAACAAGACCAAGCGCTATAAACATTGCAGATAATGTGATATTTTTAATGTTTATCTTCTTCATATCATTCATCTATAGAAACCAGTACATAGCTTGTGGTCCCAAGCCCTATCTGTTCTGCATATTCAAGAGTGTGCAACCCGTTGAGCTCCTCTATTCTCCATACCAATAAAGCCGCATCACCGTCTTTCTGCTCATAGACAAAATCGACACATGCCTGATCGAGTGCCACGGGATCAAATGATGCAAGGATGCCTACATCCTTCATTGTAGCCGGTGCCGGATCATCATTACAGTCACAGTCAGGGCTTAAGTTGTTCATGACATTTATATATATTATTCTTTCACCGTCACCAAGATAGTCGGACACGGATTTTCCGGCTTCAGCCATAGATTCAAGAAAGTAATCCTGAATACCGGACAGACCGGTTTTGAACCTGCCTGCTGAATGTATCCAGCTCTTTCCCTCTGCTGATGCAAGCCCGATGGACATGTTTTTTATAGCACCGCCAAAACCTCCCATTGCATGTCCCTTAAAATGCGAAAGTATGATATATGAATCATAGTCAGGGAAACTCGCACCTACAAAATTCTCCGTAAGATGGACACCGCCCGTGACCGGTATCGATAAAGATCCGTCTGCATCCTGTATATCGACATCAGCGATCTCAGTAAAACCGCGGTCTTCTGCAACCTGCATGTGTAAAGTAGCGCTCGACCTTGCTCCAGCATATGCGGTATTACATTCAACTATGGTACCATCTACCAGCTCCACAAGATCCTTTATCAGTTCAGGCCGAAGATAATTGCTTTTTTCAGATTCGCCGGTATGTATCTTCACAGCTACCTTGCCTGTAGGCGTCCAGCCCAGCGCTTCATAAATAGCTATTAGACCTTCTGCTGAAATATCCGCAGTGAAATACACAACAGATGCGTTTACATCAGGTGTCGGCGATTCAGGTATCGCACTTTCTGTGATATTTGGTACCATACTGACCTCCTCACTTTCAACAGGCTGCTGATCGCATGCGCTCAGCATAAATACATTTAACGATGCGATCAATAATATACATACCAATGATTTAACTGTTCTTTTCATTTAGCCACCTCATTTTCCCGGTCCAGTGTCTTATAACGGACTGGCGATCCTGCACTCAAGATCATTTGTTATATTAGTTCACTTCTTCTGTAACCTTATGATAGGACCTAAACCGCACTTCAGGTCAATATGTTCCGGTTAAATATTAGATTAACCTACTTAAATATTAATATTAGACAAGAAAAATCTCCATAACCGGCATACAGAATGGATTTTCAGATATTTACAGGATCTGCTTTGCTTGACAAAGCATCATCGTTACAATATTATGCTATAAAATACAACCATATGATAGTTTCTAAATATACGTTTTGGGAGGTCAAAGGATGGAATACGCGATAAGTGAAGTAGCAGAAAAACTTGGCATTTCCATATCAACGCTCAGATATTATGACAAGCAGGGGTTACTGCCTCTTGTTAAGCGGACTGAGGGAAATATACGGATATTTTCCGACGTGGACTTTGAGTTTCTTTCAATGATCGAGTGCCTCAAAATATCAGGAATGAAGTTAAAGGATATACGGAAGTATTTCTATTGGTGCCATTTAGGTGACGATACAATAAAGAAGAGATATGATATGTTTCTTGAACGTAAAAAAGAAGCCGAAAAGCAACTGGCTGAGCTCAATAAATCATTGGAGCTTATAAACTACAAGTGCGAGTTCTACCGTCTGGCAAATGAAGCAGGAACAACAAAACTTCCTGAACTTAAGGATCTGTGCAAACCTGCTGCTATGTATATTAAGAAGAATCAATAATGATCAGGTCACTATCTAATTCAATCTATATTCATACTTAAGCAGATCGTATATCGATGGTTCTCTTCTTGTGTTATTCTTTTCATATTTCTATATGGCTTTTAGCAGATCATGTACATTTTAAAACACTCTTAAGCATTTGATGTCATCTTGTCAATCCCGCTCATGCCTTTATCACTTTTGAAAATCAATCGGAGTCAAAACTGGCAGTTCCTTCGTTTCCGTAAGAAACATCATTAAATAGATCGGCATATAAGTTACTTTTCCACTTGTTTCAATATTACAATCTGCAAGTATAAATGCTTCTTCTATTTGGAATTCTTTATTTTTAATCACATTATTAATGGCTGAATGTAAATAGTAATCCTTACCGCTTTTCACTTCGATCGGTAAAATACTGCCGTTATGCTCAATTACAAAATCTAGTTCGCCAAGGCTGCGACTATTGTAATAATATGCTTCGTATCCATGTGCCAGCAGTTCCTGTGCTACAGCATTTTCATATATTCCGCCACAATTCAAGCTTTTATCATTTAAAAGTAGCTTAAGCTTTGCGCCGGCACCGTATAAGCATGAAAGCAACCCGATATCGGATAAATAGAGCTTTACAAGGTTACTCTTCCTGCTTTGTCTTAGTGAAACTCTAGGTTCCGAAGTATTATAAACCGGAATAGCAACTCCGGCATTTGTCAGCCAAAGAAAACTACTCTCAACTTTTTCAAATCTCAGCTTTTTCTCAACATCTGTATAATTAAACCGACGATTTTGTTTAAGAAGTTGAGAAGGAATATTATCATAGATGCTTCTGATCATAAGCCTTTTATCAGCCTGCTCGTACTTTGTAAAATCGCGTTTGTATTGAGCAATAATATTCTGCTGTATAACCATGACCTTATTCATATCACCGCTAGCTACATATTCATTAACAGCAGCTGGCATGCCGCCTATTGCTAGATACCGTCGGTAGAGTTCCATCATTTTTAAATGCATATATTCAGAAATTGTAGTTCTGTTTGTATAGCATTTTTTTAGCTCATCTATCACGGACGGATCAACACTATTCGCATAAAGGAATTCTTCAAAATCTAGCGAATACATCATAATTTCATCAATATATCCAACTGGCGCGGAAGAAAGATTGACAAGTTCTACTCCGAGCAGTGAACCGCTGAGACAATAGAAATATTGCCCTTCATCGACTAAAAACTTTATTTTTGTGACTATATTTTTGTATTGCTGTATTTCATCAATAAAAATATACGTTTTCCCCGGTATTAAAGCTCGACCTGTAGCAAGAGAAAGATTCACTGAAAGATCATGCGCGGAATTCGATTGTTCAAACACGGTAACCAATTCTGGATTTTCAATAAAGTTAAGTTCGATATAATCACATTTTAATGCTTCGAGGCATTCTCTAATAATGAATGTTTTTCCAACCTGTCTTGCGCCAGTCACGAGAAGAGCATTTTTAGGATTTTTAATCCATTTTTTTATTTCTGTTTCTTTCTTTCTATATAACATAGATTTACCTCGTGTACGCACATATCATATAATAAAGCTTACACTTTTGCAATGATTATTTAACATAATAACGCACTTTTGCAATGGATTTTTCACTTAAATTCGCACTTTTGCAATGAATTATTCACTTAAAATAGCACTTTTGCAAATTTACCATACCATATTATGAATCCTGAATGTACATACATTTTGTTTATGCGATCATATACAAAAGCAGATATCCTTAAATATCTGCTTTATCTTACACTGATTCTGTTTATACTTTCTATACTGTCAAAATGATTATCAGTACTATTATCGCCAGGCAGCCTGCTATTATCATCAGGTTCAAAGCCCATATAGGTACTTTTACCTTGGCATACAGCCCGCCGCTTATTTTGTCCTTTTCCTCCATTATTTTCTTACCAGATACTTCCTCATATCTATCGCTACGGCTACAAGAATAATGAGGCCTTTTATAATATACTGCAGGTTGGGAGAAATACCCAGCCACTGTAAAGCGACTGTGATTATCTGAAGAAGTATCACGCCTATGACTATGCCTGAAATCCTGCCTGTACCTCCTGTGAAGGACACGCCTCCTATGACGCATGCGGCTATTGCATCCAGTTCCGCACCGTCTCCTGAGTTAGGCGTTACCGAACCTACGAACGGTGCCTGTATAAATCCTGAAAATCCGTACAGCATGCCTGCCATCATAAATACGATTATTATCGTCATGCCTACATTTACGCCTGAAACGTTTGCCGCCTCTGGGTTTGCCCCGACGGCATACATGTTCTTGCCTATAGTAGTCTTGTTCCAGATGAATGTCATGATCAGCACCGCAACCATCGCATAAAACACATAATACGGAACTGAAGTACCGAACATCTGCACAGTGCCTTTTGTTATATCCTTATACAGTGTCGTCATACCGCTCAGCTGGGCACCGTCACCGTTTCCCCACGCCATGTATATAAGGAGAAAACCTGACAGCATGAGCTGCGTCGCCAGTGTCACTATGAAAGGATGAAGCTTGAACTTTGCTACAAAGAAACCGTTGAAAGCACCTACGATACCGCAGATGACCATAACCAAAACTATAACAGCTAATATCGGCCACGGTTCCATACCGAGCCACATCTTTGTTGAAAGATCGGATTTTTGTAAGAGAGAAGCTGAAACGCACATCGACAGTCCCATTATATATCCCGCTGAAAGGTCTGTACCTGTCAGAACTATTATGCCTCCTACTCCTAATGCCAGAAACATGGCAAGGGAGGATTTCTTGAGTATGTCTATAAGAGTCGGGAAAGACAGAAAAGCATGTTTCATGCTTGGGTTTGTCATGGAATAGATCTGTACATATATTATAAGCAAAGCGAAAATGATATATATGGCATTACGAAGAAGAAATTCGCTCCACCATTTCGCTTTGCCTTTTCTGTCGAGGGCTTTGTAATCCGCGTTACGCTGTTTTATACCGTCGATCCGCATTCTGAACCAACTGTTATTACCGGTTTCTTTTTTCTTTTCAGCCATTTTCTCTCTCCTTATTACACATACTTAGCTGCAAGGGTCAATATTTCTTCCTGTGTTGTCTCTTTAGCGTTGACTTCGCCTGCCATATATCCGTTTGACATGACTATTATCCTGTCACACACGCCTAGAAGCTCAGACATTTCACTTGATACCATTATTACTGTCTTGCCTTCATTCGCAAGATTTATCATCAGTTGATATATTTCATATTTAGCACCAACATCGATACCACGGGTAGGTTCATCCAGAAGCAGGATATCAGGTTTTGTAAGAAGCCATCTCCCTATGATGACTTTCTGCTGGTTGCCTCCTGATAAGGATCTTATCTTCGTCTTCTGACCCGGTGTTTTGATCCTCATGGCGTTGATCGACCAATCCGTATCTATCCTCATCAGCTTATCTGAAAGATACAGATGATTTATCATATACTTTTTCATGTTGGATATGGTCGTATTGGCAGTGATATCAAGCACGTTGAAAAGCCCTGTACGCCTGCGTTCCTCAGTGATGTAAGCAAATCCGTTTATCTTTGCGATCCTGCTGTTTGTGTTATGTATCAGTTTTCCGTTCTTGTAAACATCGCCTTCCTTTTTAGTAGCGACTCCGAATAAAGTTTCAAGCAGTTCGGTCCTTCCTGCCCCTATAAGGCCGCCAAAACCGAGTATCTCCCCTTTATGTGCTTTGAAAGATACATTATGCAGGTTAAGGTACTCAGCTGTAAGGTTTTTCACCTCCAGAGTCACCCCGCCTATCGTATTTGTTTTTGGGGGATATACATTCGTAAGATCCCTGCCTACCATCTGTTTTATGATCATATCGGTAGTAAGATCCTTTGCCCTGTTGGTGGCGACCGGTTTGCCGTCTCTTAAAACAGTGACATCATCAGAGATACGTAATATCTCATTCATTCTGTGTGAAATATATATGATACCGCATCCGCGATCGCGAAGCGTGTTTATTATCCTGAATAGATGATCTACTTCGTCCTCAGTAAGAGAGGATGTAGGTTCATCAAATACTATTATCTTCGAGTTGTATGAAACAGCCTTCGCTATTTCCACCATCTGCCTTTGTGATACAGACAGTTTGTTTATGCAGATCCTCGGATCGACATCGATATTCAGATCATCAAAGATCTCTTTTGTTTTGGTATACATAGCTTTTTCATCTATATACCCCAGTTTGGTCTTTGGAAAACGCCCAAGCCATATATTTTCCATTACATCACGCGTCATTACCTGGTTAAGTTCCTGGTGTACCATGGCAACGCCATGATCCAGCGCCTGACGCGGATTGGAAAAACATATCTCTTTTCCTTCAAGCAGGATCGTCCCGCTGTCCCTTATATTTATCCCGAACAGGCATTTCATAAGAGTGGACTTGCCTGCCCCGTTCTCACCCATAAGAGAGTGAACGGTACCGGGTCTTACATACAGGCTTACATTATCTAATGCCTTAACACCTGGGAATACTTTGCATATATCTTTCATTTCCAGTATGTACTGACTCATTTACTCACTCCATCATCCTGAAGGATGCAATAAAAAGGCAATAAGCGGTTCATAACAAACCGCTTATTGCGTGTGTTACTTAATAGACTTCTTATCCGATAAATATTGCATAAGGGATACGGATCTTAGCTACGCCCTCATCGATGTTGTAACCGGTGGTGACTGCCATTACGTTCTTGCCTGCCTTCACATTGTTCATAAAGAACAATATGCCTGTAGCCATTGCAACGTTATCCTGCTTGATCGAACCTACCATTGAGCCTTCGCTGATCGCTGTCTGAGCGGTCGATGTAGCATCTACGCCGAATACAGGGATGAATTTACCTGCTGTACCCTTGTTGTAATTCAGTTCTTTCAACGATTCGATAGCGCCAAGTGCCTGGTCATCATTGTTGGCGATTATAAGTTCAATTGAACCGTCAGTCAATGAATATGTAGACAGTGCTGTATCCATCAGAGCTTTTGCGTCAGCCTGTGACCAGTTGCCATAAAGGAAATATGGGCTGATACCGTCTTCGGGCTGGGTATTATCTGTTGCGTTAGCAACTGATGGAACAAGTGTGTAACCTGAATCTGCCAATAATTCGTTCGCCTTCTGTACGGAATAAAGGGTCCTTCCGAATGCTTCTGCATTTCCAAGTTCGCCACGAAGCATGATGTAAGCGATTTCCTTATCGTCGTTCAGATCATATGTAGCAAGATTCTCATCCTTCAACAAATACTCAGCCATCATCTGGCCCTGCATATATCCGGCTTCATCAGGATCTGTTCCGACGAAAGCGCAGTTGTCATAACTGGCAACAACTGAGTCGGCGATCTCACGGTTGAAGAAAATGACTGCTACATCTTTTTCCTTTGCCGCATCAACGATATTCTGGGCAGCATCAACTGAACCTGTAGTAACAATGTTGACTATAAGAAGATCGGTTCCTCTTGTAAGTGCTGTGTCTACCTGCTCTGTCTGCTTTGCCTGATCGCTTGCTGCATCATAGAATGTGTACTGCACACCTGTCATTGCATCAAGCTGTGTCTTCATTGAAGAACGAACAGTCGATATGTAAGTATCGGTATAATCATAGAAAAATACGTCAACTACAAAATCAGCACTGCCTTTATCGCATCCAACGAAACTAAACATTGATATGATCATTACCAATGCTAACAAAACTGCCATGCTTTTTCTCATAAAATTTCTCCTTTAAAAAAATTTATTATTGAAACCGACTTTGCGGTAACATTTCATGACTATTCTGATTGAATACTCTTTTTATTCAATTATTTTTGACTAACTTATTATACATCATTTATGTATAAATGCAATATGTACATATTCCGGACACAAATGAAAGAAGAAATACTGAGTAGAATTTTTTTATAACTCTATAAAACAGGTACGCATCTACCTGTTGAATTTATCATATACATCATTTCTATGCCCTATTTCCAACAGTAAAATCACGACCGTTTCAT
>Ga0172381_10002640_pt1 | contig 19578 bp, 16 predicted proteins | sample Leawel6488metaG_FD_119754 | JGI IMG/M metagenome (GOLD analysis project Ga0172381, IMG submission 119754) | Leachate microbial communities from a municipal landfill in Southern Ontario, Canada - Leachate well 64-88 metaG | ecosystem: Engineered > Solid waste > Landfill > Unclassified | place...
ACCTAATTTATTATATTGTTTCATTACTTCACCCGGAGTTTTAGCATCCTTTAACCACCATGCGGCGGCTAATTTTCTACTTTCATCATCAGGCAACATATTTAATAAATTATTTATCGAGGTGGATTTATCACCTTGAATTCCTGGTTTTATATATTGCGACATAAATGTATCAACATCAGGATTTTTTGTGTGATATAATTTATTAAAAGGAGTTTCGTTCCCAGTAGTTCCCATATACTTTTGCATTAAATCAGCATATTCTTTATCAATATCTTTCAAACTACTCGTCATAACTGGAGAACCAGCAACAGAATCGCTTACTGATTGATGTACGGAATCACGAATATCTTTTAATGCACTACCTAATCTATTGTTGCCATTACGAAAAGCATCAGTTATATCATTAGTTAATAACCGTTTAGCGCGTTCAGCATCAGTATAAGTAGCCAATAATTGACCATTTTCATCATAATTATCGGTTGGCATTTTAATTGGTTGCTTACCAGAAACATGATCCATAATTGCATCAGCTAATGAACTTCTAGTATCTATTATATTTTGTCCTGGTGGTGCTTCTCTAGGTGTATATGATGAAATCGCTTTCATATCATTTAACAACGTACCATATGATGGATTATTTGGACTCATCGATGCCAAATCATCAGCATATCCTTTTTGAATTTTTGCAATAGTTTGTTTAATACCATCATTGTTGTATGGTAAATTAGAGTTTTCAGCTTGTTGCAAGAATGTATCGTATTTGTTACTAACAATGCCGCGTTGTAATTCAAAATAATTTTTAGCTTTATCAAATAATGTTTGCGGTATAGTTTTACTATCATTACCACCTAATAAAATATTTTTAGCTTTATTAGTTAAATCCTCAACTGCTGGTTTAAGTTGTTGAATAATGTTGATAGGTGAAATTTTAGATGTTAATAAAGCTGGCATTATTTTTGATAGTGCAGAAGATATGGCGCCACCACCAATGCCACCAATAGCCATATTTAATGGAATATTTGAACCTGGATCTCCAGCTGCAACTGTTGCTGATGAAATAGCACTTGGTATAACTGATTCGGCTCCTGCTGCAATAGAAGGAGCTTTTTCAGCTAAATATGACGCAATTTTTGGTAACATTTCGGCGACAGCTGGGACGGTCTTTTCTGCACCTAATTGAGGAATCAATACTCCGCCAGCAACATCACCTAATTTAGCCGCAAATGTATTTGGTGCTATGTTAAATCGTGGAGGACTAGGAATTACTTTGCTTATTGGGTATTGTTCTCCAATACTACCCGGTTGATTTACAGCTTTTTGCGCTCTAACTATTAAATCGTAAATATTTGCCGGTGTATTTGCTATTCCTTGTAGTGCTCCTAATCCCACATCTTTTAATGGTGATGGTATATATGAACCAATATTGGTTTGTGTTGCTTCAGGAATTGATGCCGCTTGCTCAGCAGGAGGGCCAGCATAATTTTCTAATAAATCACGTGGCTGGTTTATTGCACTAGCATTTACTTGATTAGGAGCATTATAATTTTCCAATAGGTCTCTTGGCATTATCTTATCCCCAATTGTCTCTTAACTTCGGCTACTGATATGTTTCTTTTTTGCGCTGTATGTTTTAAATCATCATCGGAATATGTTCCTATAATAGGATCATAATCTTTACCACTTGTTATAGCTTGTACAGCTTCCGGGGTAGCTAATTTGCTTATTTTAGAGATATAACTAGATTGGATATTCCCACTAGAATCTACCGGATTATATTTTTGTGTAGCATACCCAATTATTTTCTGAATATCAGCTGGATTATTAGTTAATTTACTTACCGAATAAGCTAATTTACCTTGTTCTTGAATAACATTTAACGCAGTTGTCATTTCATGATAAATTTCTTCAACAGCTTTTGGATCTAATTTTATATCAGGATTACCAGACGCCAATACTTTAAATTCATTCATATTCCATCGGTTTGTAATGCCCTTTAATGATTGCATATTATTCATCACTAATTGCGAGGCATTTTTTATTGCAACCTGTGCGCTTGGGTCTAATTTACCAAATATTAATCCTCCTATTGCTCCTTTCGCCATAGAATCATCATAAGCTTTTTTAAATTGATTTAACGAATTTAAAGTCGTAGTCGATGATATACCAGCGCCTAAATATCCACCGTTACCATCTTTTCCTAATAATAATTCATTAGTGTTTTTAACATTTTCTTTTTGCTGTTCTTCAGTTACAGCTTGTCCTATTTTTGCTTCTGGAGAATATTCTTTTTGGAAAATATCTCGTGCATTTTGTGAATTATCTTGTGGAATATTTTGTTGCCCAACTTGCCCAGGAGCAAGTTGTTTAAGCGCATTAATCTGAGGTTGCGTCATTGAAACACCATTTACATTACCAACAATTGGTCCTTGGTTTGTTGGCGCTTGTCCACTGCTTATCTGACTTGATGGCAATTGTCCTCCACCTAATGGAATTCCTTGTCCTAACTGTGGTATCGGTGCTCCAGATTGGAAAACTGCACTTCTCCAATTTTCAGGCAAAAGCGACATATCTTTAGCTCCAGCCATTATGCTGTGCCAATCAGTTAATGTTTGTTGATATTTTAAAAGAGTCTGATAATTAGTTTTTAAATCTTGTGTTACTGGATGATCTTCACCTAAAGTTTGTGCTGCATGAACATATGCCATCGTTGCCTGATCTAATGGTGGCAATCCCACCATTGAATTCTTTTGTATTTCTGATTGTAAAATATTAGGATAAACACGTGTTTTTTCAGTCTGTTGAATTAAATTCTGTGTATCACCATAACCAGACATTGCGCCAGAAATAGCAGATTGCAATACACCTTGTTTAGGAGCGACTTCTAAAAAACCTAAATAATTTGGCGTTGACATACATTATCCTCTTCTTAACTCAACCATCTTTGTGGATTAACTTGTTGTTGCCATCCAGAGTAATTGTTTAACCAACTATTACTAGATTGATTTTGATTAAACATATATGGATTAGAATACATATTAGGATTGGCAAATGAAGAATAGTTTGGTTTATTTTGTCCACCACCTATACCACCACCTAATGTAGCACCCATCGCCATACCGGGTATGCCACCTCCACTTAAAAATCCTGCTCCAGCACCAACTAAACTACCAATACCACCTAACCAACTGTTCTTAGATTGTGCATTCTGTGTTTGCTGTGCCATTTCTGCTTCAGCTTTAGCCTTAGCAGCAGCTTGCATTTCTTCAGTACTCATCTTGCTATAATCTAAACCAAGATTAGCTAAACTTAATCCACCTTGGGTTTCAAAACCTGCTTGTTGTGTTGCTGATCTTTGACCCATGCCAGCAATATCAGCTAATCGGTTTTGTGAATTAGTTAACCAATTATTCCAATCTTGACTCGCTAATCCTTGAGATTGTGATGCAAGTTCTCTAGTTTCAGCTCCAGACATAGTTTGACCCGAAGCAGCAGCACGACGTGTAGCAGCATTAGTTGCCTGTTGTAACTGATATTGGAACCCAGGGCTTTGTTGAAACTGATCGCGCAATGATGATGGACCAGCAGCACCTTTAGGACCAATGCCTAACGTATCAAGATATGAATTTAAGGCACTTGTGCCGGCTTGCATATATGGTTGGTTAATCCCATATGCTTTACTCAAGGCATCAGCAATATCGGTGCGTCCTTGAGCTTGTGCAGTTTTAATTTGCTCAAGTATTTGCTGCATACTTTGATCGTATGTTTTTTCAACACCACTATAATCTACACTACTTCCAAATAAGCCCATAAAACCACCTATGCTTTATAATATTTAATTATCAATCCTTCCTGGATAATGTCATTATTAGCAACTCCTGTACCCGTAAATAAAACATTTAATTGTGTAGTTAAATCTTCAGAACCAACTACATAATTAACTATTTTAGGTAACGTTAAATTACTAGAATTAACATTTACTATACACTTTTGTGCACTACTTCCAGTCCTAACTATAGTGCAATCAACTTTCCAATAACCATCATTAAGCGCTAATGCAGTACTATCATATAAAACGGTTGACCCAAGCTTTAGTTTGAGTCTCTTATTATTTGCATTAGCTGCAAAAGAGCCAAACCCAGTTACTTCAATAAATGCATAATCATTAATTAATGTATTTGCCAACAAATAAAAATTAGTTAAATCAGTTTCAACTGCACCTATACTTCCATTGCTCGTCATATCATGACAAATTACACCAGCAGATATAACTACATTTGGCGGCGTTGTAACCGGAGAACTTGGATCATAAATAACTGCATATGAAACCTTGTTATCCAACTGGTTTTGTACTGGCTGTCCAACATTCATGCCATTCAAAGTATTTAATTCATTTACGGATGCCGTTAATCCAGTAACAATTGCAGTCAATACCTTGGTTGGATCAGAAGTAGATTTACTACCGCCGGTCCTATTATATAAACCAAGTAAAAATCTATAGTGCGAAGAATCATCCTTTAACATTGCAACACTAGGGGCTTGTAAAAATGTTGGAGTAACCGTATTCGTCATGATCCAGTGTCCTCCAATTCTATAATTGCACCCATTAACACCTTATAAACTGGATCAGATATGCGAATATTAAATATAATAGACCGACCATATGCCAATTTATTAAATTTACAACGACGCAACGTTTCTCCAATTTTACCTAGTGGTTTTCTTATTTCAGAACTCCACGTATAGCCACCATCTTTAGAATATCTGAGCATTACCATTGCATCACTTCCCTGGCCAATTGGTAATGAAGTTGCGGCTTGAAACACTGGTTGCAATGAATGAATCGATATTCTATCTAAATTAATATGAAGCGGCGCACTAGTAGCCTCATTAATAATAGGCATTGTTCCATCTTGATAATATGTACTCGATAGTTGATAAATTTTCCCACTCTTCCAATCACCAATATAGTGTTCGCCATTATGATATACATGACAACTTGCTAAATATCTGCCTTCTACATAATCTTGGTCTTTAACATCTTCTTTTGCTCGTAGTGTAGTTCTTTGTCTCCACACTTTAGCATCATAATCATATACCCATGTAACATCAGCACTTGGGATTGTGAGAAAATAGAACTTCTTTCCTGTCCATTCAACAATAAACCCAAAAGCATCATCAATATATCCATATGATTGTAATTTATCATTCAGTGTTTGATCCGAGATAATCTGAACACTATAATTATTCATTTCAACCACTACGCGACCACCATCAATGTTTTGTGCCAGCCAGAACAATGAATTATTTGATGCCGTTGCTAAAGTAAATGGAGCACTTGTCCCCCAATGAATCAATAAGTTTGGCCTACGTTGCAATGGGAAGGGACTCGCTCCGGTGTCATACCATAACTCTGTTGTATATGATCCAATAAAAAATATTTCTTCATTAATTGCAACACCACAAACTAAATTATCAGGAAAAGCATTGGTACTCGCATAATCTAATGCATTAATCTGACTAAAGTCTTCACTATTAGATATATAAAACCTTTGTGTATTACTTTTTGGGAATATCCCATAACTATCTAAATATATCGGTGTAATTGGGGGATAAAATGCACTATCAATCGTTACTTGTATTGTCCAAAAGTCTGTTTTAGAGTGTCCCGTAATGTGTGGGAAATTTATTTCAACGCCATCACTCAATAATTGGTCAAACCCCGTAATATCTATATTAGATGCAACCCAGGTAATACCATTATCTTGACTCCATCGGAATGTATCGCCGTGACCTGCAGCAATTGCATTAAATAACCAATAACTGTGATATACGTGCCCAGTAGTATTGGTAAAAGTAATTTGTACGCGATCTTGTAATACAATTGGGCCAGCAACAATTGGTACTCCTGACGTCCACGTCACTCCACCATCAACACTCCACCCAAAAGTATTTGGAGTTCCCACCCCATCAATCATAATCTCAAAGGTTTTATCAATTGCCCCGCTATAATTACCAGCAGCTGTTAAATCATTTAATCCAATTCCATAAAACACTGGTGTACTAATCGATGATAATGATTGCCCATCAATTTCTACTCGATACGTACGATTCGTTAAACCAACATATGTACCAAGCGTAACTAAATCATTTAATCCTGAACCAATAAATGTTGGTGGATTTTGAATAGTAGAACTGGCATTAGTAATCCTGAAAAATGTTCCTGCAGCACGAGTAATAGTTGTAACAACTTGATAAACATAACCATCAAAATAATCAGTTACAAAAATCTGATTATCATTGGCCATAAACTTTACTGATCCTTGTGAGGTATTTAGTGTTCCTATCTTATTCCAATCTCCATTCCCATTATAAATCCTAAATTCATCATCAACTACGCCATACAATGTATTGTTTAAACTATACAAACCACGAACACTTTTATTTAAATTATTATCATCTGACCATAACAATGAACCAGGAAATGGAAACAATGGATTTTTAAATGCTGCACTCTCATCGTGTACGCCATACCAATTTTTACACACTTGTGCATTTAACTGTTTAGCAGCATATTCTTTAGATTGAACAGCAAAATTTATTTCTGTTCTTTGAATAGCCATTATCGTCCTCGCACTCCATCACGCGATGGCATAATATAAATAGAACCTAATTCATTATCGTTTTCTAATGCCCACACTAAATCTTCTTTTGCCTGTTCTTTTAATTGTGCGAAATTTTCTCCTTGCGCTTTACCATAAGTTGGAGCAAGACGTACCGCTAAGTTGGAAACAATTGCAGCACTCCATTCTTGAGGAAAGTCAAAACTATCCGTTGTGAAATCAATATCTTGAATCTTTTTATCAACTACAAAATTAATATAATATTGAACTGAACTTGGGTTTTGCCAAATATTAATTACGAATTTATCTGTCTGTCGATCATACGACCACATATTTGGGGTGCCCAAACTAAACTTATTAGGCATATTTGTATAATCGGTATACGATACATAAAGTAAAGGGACATCAATATTGCTCGAGATTAATCTACGTGTTGCTGAATATGCATTAAATACATTCGTTATTTTATTAGTATATCCAAAAACATATACACCGCTTGAAGCAACACTCGGTAATGCATTATTTATTTGAATCGAAGTACCAGTAGGAACATTAGCAACCGTAGACCAGAACATTGTTCCAGCGTCCAACTGTATACCAATATAATCATTAACTAAAAATCCAGCACTACTCGTTACTGCTAATGTAGTTGCGCCTAATATAGCGTTAGCTGTAGTTGTAGTTGTCCTAATTGTATCTGCGGTAAAATGATCAGCAGATGTTAATGATATTTCGTATGATGGTTGATTAGTTTGTAAAAACAAAACAACTTTCTGTCTAACCCATAAGTGTTCTGCTTGGTTTTGCCATCCCTTTAGCATTAAGTTTAATCGATTCTTAGCAATACCATAATCATAAGCCGATACACTATCGCCTTCGCCAATAACATTAATATCTTCAAGTGCAGCTTGGATGCAATCATCTGCTGTAATTGAAAAATCAGTAGTATTTGATGTTGTCATACAAACACATCCGTTGGTGGTGGTCGACTAATTGGAACAACTTGTTTATCAACATATCCTGGAATGAAATCTTGTGGTTGCCTAATTTCATAACACTTTTTACATACTAATAAATTATCCCACTCAAGTCGTACTTTCTCGCGCTTGAACTTCATTCCGCATCTATCGCAAATTACGTTCCAACTACCTTTTTTAAGAAAATTTGCATTGCCCATAAATCATTTCCATGCCATCCACAATAGAATGTGTCCCACATAAGATGTGGATGCTAAACCCAGGGTTGTAATTAACACATCGCCAGTTATTCCAGTTCCAGCATTGTTTTTAAGTCCACCAGCAACTTTAATATAATCAATATCATATGGATGATCTTTAGGAATAGAAATTAGTGGAACTTTAGCCGATGCATCCCATAATAATTGAGCGCTAAACCCATTTAAACAATAAGATATTGATACCAGTTTATCTTTGGTTTTAATTGAATATACAGATGCATCAAATAAAACTGCATTCGATAATTCAGAAGCATCTTTGGAATCACCAGCAATCGTATATTTAACAACGGTAAATTTAGGTCCTTGTTCTAAGACTTGTGGTGTAATTGTATGTGCCATAACTTATCCTCTAAATAATGGGAGCGAAATTAATCGCCCCCATATATTCAATATTATAAAGCAGCAACAGTTGCACCAGCAGCTAAACGTCTGAATTTAACATAAATATCAATCGTTCCCGCACCAGTACAATCAGCAGCAGTTGAATGAACCTGCAATTTTGCTCCAGATTCTAATATTGTTCTAATCTTAGTAACGGAAGCGCCAGTTAAATCAACAGTCTTAGTTGCACCAAGATTTGCTACAGTCTCAACAAAAATATTAGCAAGACCCTTAGCATTATTTGATAACAACTCAAAGTTAGTTCCCGTAGCAAGACCCGTACCATCTGTTTTAACTATTACATCTTCAATTGCTAATTCACCACCAGATGACACTCCTGTAATATCAGTATTCCCAGAATCAAGAATATTACTTGAAGTCATAGTTTTCTTAATCCAGAAAGTAGTACCAATTGCACCAAGAGCTGAACCTGATCCATAAACCAATGTAGTTCCATTAGAACCAATAGCATCTACAATAGATTTACTTGCGGCTAAAGCCGTACCCAACGCAGTTCCACCAGACGCAATAAATTGCGCTAATGAACCAGCGGTTGGTGATACCGCCAAAGTGGCAGAATCAATTTTATTAACTGCATTTTGGATAAACTCTTCGCGCTCTAATACAGTACCGTCAGCATTCGCCTGAACGTTTGTCGAACTAAATGGAGTAGTAGCATCTGTCTCGTTAGTACCAATTGCACCGAACAATGAATTTGCACTAGCACAAGTAGCCGCAGCCGCCACAACACCATTACTACCCAACGCATCAATAATAGATTTACTATCACCAAGTTGAGTGCCTAATGCAGTTCCACCTGAAGCTATAAATCTCGCTAGCGAACCAGCAGTCGGTGAAACAGCAAGTGTTGCCCCATCAATCTTAGCAACAAATCCTTGCATATACTCTTCACGTTCGAGTACCGTACCATCTGCATTTGCTTCTACGTTTGCAGAACTGAACGGAGTAGTTACATCAGTTTCATTAGTACCAATTGCACCGAATAATGATACAGCTGAAGCTGCGGTTGCAGCAGCGGCCGTTGTACCATCAGAACCGAGTACATTAATCAAAGATTTAGAAGTTGCCAGTGGAGTTCCTAAAGCAACGCCACCAGATGCAATAAACTGAGCTAGAGAACCAGCAGCAGGAGCAACTGCTAAAGTAACCATATCAATCTTGTTTACTTCAGTCTGAATATATTCCTCTCTTTCTAGAACAGTACCATCTGCATTTGCTTGAACATTAGCAGAACTAAACGGCGTGGTTGCATCTACTTCATTGGTACCTATTGCACCAAAGAGTGAAACAGCAGACGCTGCTGTTGCAGTAGCTGCAGTCGTCCCATCAGTACCCAAACAGTTAATTAAAGATTTGCTAGTTGCCAATGGAGTGCCAAGAGCAACACCGCCAGAAGCGACAAATGTTGCTAAAGATCCTGCTGTAGGAGTAGCAACCAAAGTAGCACTATCAATTTTTAATGCTTCAGCTTTAGCCAATAATACTTGTCCACCAACGCCACCAACACCAGCGTTAACAGCGTTACCATTAGAGCCAATAGCATCAAGAATAGATTTGCTATCAAAAAGTTGAGTTCCAAGAGCAGTACCGCCAGAAGCAATAAACGCACCAATAGAACCTGCGGTTGGAGATACAGCTAACGACGCACCATCTATCTTAGCTACAGCAGTTTTAACTGTAGTAAAGTCTGCAGCAACGGTAGTAGCACTATTACCAAATTTCGCAGTAAGACTGGTAAAGGTATGGAGTGAAGGATCGCCAACATTAGTGTTGATAGTATTAACATTAGTATTAATAGTGTTAACAATAGTACCAATTGGTGAAGTTCCAGAAACCAATGATTCATAAACGACCATAATATCATCAGCAGCTTCTACTACAGCACCAAAAGCGTTTGTAGTAAATCTACCTAATGTTGAATCATAGTCTGTAATTTGACGAATTTGAGTTTCAGGAGCAGCGCCAGGGACGTTAGTGTTCTTTATTACTACCATGTAATACTTGGTATTAAAGAAATCATTACCGTAACCTGCCAATCCTACGCAATCTATAATAGTAGTTGAAGCGCCCATTGCAGCATCGCATTGGCCACTAAACGCTAATCCACTCATATCGGGCACAATATGATCTTTTAGGTATTTCAACAATTCCAAAACAGAGCCATTAACATTAGCAGTGATTCCAGTGCTATCAAACCCTGTACGTAAAATATCATCTACACACGAATTAGCTGCATCTGGAATACCAAGCATTGTTTCGATAGATTTGAAATTAGTTCTTGCTGATGGATTTCCAATATCTACCTGAATAGCATCTGCTACTGTTTGTAAATATTCTTCTCGCTCAACAATTGAACCATCTGCATTCGCAACAACATTGGTAGTCGCCATAGTATTATCAGCATCATCACGTCCTAACATAACAATACTTTCGTGTAATACTAATATTTTATCATTAGCTTCTACATTTACACTAAATGCATCTACAGTGAATGTTCCTGTGGCAGAAGTATATGCAGTAATTTTTCTTACTTCTCTTTCTGGAGCATTACCAACAGAATTAGCATTCTTAACAACTTGAATATAATATTTAGTGTTAAAGAATGAATCTCCATAGCCACCTAAATCAGCAACTACAATAGATGTTTGTGATGCAACCATTCCAGCATCACAATTACCAACAACCACATAACCTGCAGTAGTTGGAGTAAGAGCAGCCTGAATAACTTCTAGGCGTTCCATTACAGAACCATTAGCACTAGGAACTACTGCAGTTGAGTCAAATCCAGTATAAAGCATTTGACCGAGACTAGAGTTAGCAGCATCTGGTACACCAAGAATTGCTTCAATTGTTTGCAAATTAGTACGTGCTGATGGATCTCCTAAGTCGGTTTGAATATCATCAATCTTTGCTTCCATGCTTCCACCAGTTGGTCCACCAATTGGATCTCCACCTAAACCGTCAGCATTATAACCCAAACAATTATCATCCCAGTTAATCTTAGCATTGCTACTTACATAATAACTTCCACTTGCAATACGAAAATCAACATTTTTTGCCTGACCAGTTGTATTTACTTCAATATCCATACATGGTTTTGGCGTAGCATTTGTATTTTTAAATTTTAAGTTTTCTAATCTGACATCCGAGCAGGTAAAATTGCAATAAACATTTCCGGTTGAAAAATTTCCAGTAATATCAACATGATCTAATACCATATTAGATGATCCATCATTTTTAATATGATACACTTTTTGTGTTCCAGTTGTAGATGCAAAATATTTCCATGAATTTAAATTAAATCGTGCAGCTAATGCACCAACATCTATGCAATTTATACATGCTTTTGCTGGTACATCATACCATTCTCCATTTAATATAGTACAATCAGCAGCTTGGACTAAAATAGCTCCATTTAATGCGTCAATATTACAAATGAATCGTGGATTAATTAACGTAGCATTATTCGCACTAATATTTAAACTAGCACTTGTTAAAGTAGAAAAAGTAATTGTTGCTCGATCAGAACCTTCACCTAAAAATACTGCAGTAACACCTGTAACATTGAAATTAACACCGCTTGCCGTAGCAATAGTTTCAGCGTGTTTTGGCGCTAAATAAATAATATCTCCTTGATTAGCCGTACACTGCGTAATTGCATATGCAAGTGTAGCAAAAGGTTTTTTAGGAGTACCGCGATTAGCATCACTGCCATTTACACTATCAACCCAAAATACTTTACCATTTGGATTGGTTGCAATAGTAACTGGAATATTACGAATTGTTACCCCATGTTCAAAACCATGTGGGTAATCAGAATATAAATTTGTCATTTTAATTTTCTCCCATTAACGATCATTTAAGACCGCCTTTTATGGATAATTAAGAGTAGAAATAAATAATGCGCTGGAATAAAACCAGCGCATTACCATACATATTAAGCACCTTGGCTGCCAAACAGGCCGCGCCAATCAGAAATACCAAACACATAACGTTCATATACTTTGAACTTCATATTATCTGTATCAAAATCATTATCATTTGAAAATTCTAATGCTTCACGTTCATAATATTTCAAACCGTCTGGACACGTAGTTAAAATAAACCACGCATCTGGATCATATAAGAAATTATTTATTTCAATTCCTTGTGGGAAACGACCTTGGCTGAACATAGCATTAATATCACGTTCTGCAGTTCCTGGACGTTGTGGATTCATAATAATACGTTGTGCTTCGAACTGTAATTGCAATGGAATTAAAAGTTTAGTTTCTTTTAAGGCAATTTTCTTATTTCTCGGATCACGTGTATCTTGAATTTGAATAAGTAAATCTTCAGCTGCACTCTCTGAAAAATCTGCTGGTACAGCTAAAATATTTGACATATTCCCACTTTGAGTTGGATGGTTAGTAGCAAGAACGGCTACACCATCACCACAAGGATGAGTTGCATCAAATGCAAAATTGAACAGACTTGCACCATTATAGTTTTTGGTAATATTCATTGAATAAGCCAAGCCCTTAGTGCGTTTTTCAGCAACACCCATGTATAAGTTATCTGCTACTTCTTCACGAGTAACAATAAAACCAATACTATAAGCAGTATGGGTAAATCTAGTTGTATATCCTTGTTTAATATCATCAAATGATGTAGAAGCACTTTCATTTTTAACTGGTGCTAATCTCATCATAATCATTTGCTGTTCTTCTTCATAATTCAAATGAGATATGTTGTGTTCATACAATGATGCCCACTGATTAGGTAATTGCTCATAGTTATGGCCAAAAAGATTATGCAATCCTGGTCGCATTAACTTTGGGTCTAAACCTCTAGTAATAATCGGCATTGTTATTCTCCTCTATTATGCGCCAGCTACGACTTTGTAAGCGGCTTCATTAATCATTACAACGAATTTAGTATATAAACCAAATTCGCTCCCCGGAGCTAAACCAACGATCTTTATTTGACCATTAGTTGTCCCTAAATCACTGTGTAATATTTCCATTCCTGATAAACCAGTGAAAGTATTTCCAGCACCTACTAAAATATCACCTGTCTTCCCGACATCTGCAGCAGCACCAGTATCAGCAGATTGCATTACAAAAAACGCATTGTAATTAACATTTACCCATACTGTACGATGAGTATCAGCAGGACGATAAATTTTTTCTAAATTAGCTGGATCTACTCCAAATCCTTCAACAACACCTAAAATAACTTCAGTAGCAGCAGATTGTTTAACTGTTGGTAGATATCCGATATTAAGATCGTTAGATAAACCAGAACCACCAGCCAAAGTAACAAAATCCCCAATGAAAATTGCAGTGTGATCGGTTGCCGGTACAACAAAAGGCAATAATTTTCCACTAGCACTTCCACCAAATGGATCCATTAAATAACTGGCTCCAAAAACTGTATTGGTATTAGCCATTTTAAAACCTCATAATGAATTAATTGATAAAAAAAAAGCAAAAAAAAGCACACAAAAAACTGATTACATAAAACTTTCAGCTATTTGTGTGCTTCTTTCTGCTTATCTATTTTAAGATGTATTGTTACAATACATCTTAGTTTATTTTATTACTGAAGAAACAACGTCTCCATACATATATGGTGATGGTAGATCATTATTGCCTTTCTTACCCATTTCTTCTTCAATTTCACGTACTTCTGCTAATTTATGATATTGAATTTCTTTAAATAATTCTATTGGAATTCGCATTAAATATTGAGTTATACCAGTTGATTGTCCCGTTCTGGTTATGGTTTTTTTTTCTTCATCTAAGCAAATATCATAACCCACTTGCTCATACTTATCAATATTAGAACCAGTTGCACCATTAATATTTGCCCAACGATATTTAAAACCGTTCTCATCGAGCTTGTGTTTTTTAATAATATCAACTTTAACCTTATTAGTTAAGATATCAGCTCGTTGTCTAGCTGTTAAAATTGGTTTCTTTGCTGCATTACTTATTGCATGATCTTTTTTGGTTTGGTCAGTCATTGTTTAATCCTCAAAAATACTAAATGTAATTACCAGAATTATCGATAACTTTGTCAGAAATTAAAGTTCTAACATAATTCGACCTAAATTGGCCTTTATTAAAAGCTTTTTTATCCTTTTTCGCCTTGAATTCTGCCTTTTCTAAAAAAGACTCAACTACTCTACGAACTTCGACCGGTAACGAATTATAGTCTGGTAATGAATTTGGATTTTTATTTGCAATCATTGGTGATCTCCTAGTTTCAACAGGGGCGATGTTTTTTACTGGTGTACCAAACATTTGGTTAATTTCTTTTTCAATATAGACCATTTTATCGCCAACTGACATATTTGGATTGGTTCTGTCTAAATAAACTTCCAAAGCCTGGGCTTGCAATGTTTTACGCATTGATAATGCATCAGAGCCTTCAAACCACGGATTTCTTTGTTTAAAATCAATGACTTCTTGTGGAAATTGACGCTGTTTTTCTTCAGGTTTTTGTTGATTTACCGTATTATGATTATTGGTTGGAGTAACAAATCCTTTGATGCTAAATATTACTTCATCTAATTTCTTTACTTTATCAACATCAGCTAACCGAATAGCTTCTTCTTTTTCTTTTTCTAGTGAAGCCAGTTGTATTTTAGCATTGCGTTCACGATCTTCACGCATAAAATTAACTAATTCTTGCTGTTGACGACGCATTTCAGCAATTTCACGTTTTTGATCTTCAATTAAACTATTTACATTATTCCTTTCATTCCATTTTTTAGCATCTCTCCACTTATCTGGATCACCTTTAAACGTCTCTTTAGGCGTCCAACCACTCTTCATCGCTCTAACTTCATCATCATCAAAAACCTGTTGTGGTGCGTCATATGAATCAACAGGAGTCTCACCAACTTGCTGGTCCCGTGTATCATGTTGTAATAAACTAGTTTGCTGCGTGTTACTGTGTTCTGGTTGCTCTATAGATGTTCCACGTGGGATTTCTGATTCACCATAACCATCTGAATATCCATTAGATTTAATGTTATCAGTTTGCCCAACTATTTCTTCGGTTGGATTTTCTTGTTGTTTTTTAGGTCTAGCCATTTAATACCTCGGTTTTATTATTTAATTCTTCTTGATGCGCATATATATGACACGTATTGCATAACCATATTACATCAAGGGGATTATCATAATTATAATATGGATGATGCGCAATTAATTTACTTTCTTCTCCACATTTCGTACATACATGTGGTTTAATTAAATTGCCTTTTTTTATTTTTCTACTAATTTTCATATGTGCACTGGCCGATTTTGGATGCATTTTTTCCCATTTTTGCCATTGCATTTTAACTTCTTCATAATGCGATGCGCGCCATTTACGCATTAGTAAATTTTTACATTCTTTACAATATGCATTTAATCCATTCTTTCTTGCTTTATTTTTACTAAAATCTAAAACATCCTTATCTTCTTGGCATTTCGGGCAATGCATTTATTATCTCCTATAACAAATCTTTATCTAATTCAAGGAATGCATCAGAAATGCCCCAAACACTATCATCTTTGAGGATGCGATACTTCTTTTCGCCAAATTCCTTACCAATACCATCGTATTTTATGAAGTGCACAACATCTCCAAGTTTAGGACGTTCGCTTTCATCTAAGTAATCAAATGCATCGATTGCCATCGAAATAACAATTCCTTCAGTAACTTGTGATTGATTGATGTTTACTGTAGTTTCAGCAAGAGCAATTGAACCAATCTGCTTAATGGCTGATCGTTCTTCAACAATCAGACGATGCGATAATGGTTTAATCAGACATGCACCAACTTGGGAATGGTTTTTAGTTTTCTTAGGCATTATTTAACTCCTCATCGGCCATATCTTCTAGGCGTAATGTTAAGAGTTCGGTAATAAGTTCTAGTTTTGCAGTACACGCATAATAAATGTACATTTTTTGATCAATTGGTAGAGGAGATTTAGCATTATTGATCGCTTGAGTGTGTAAATCATCAGATATTTTACGTAGATAATCAAAAATTAGTGTAGTTATTTGATTATCATGTTTCCACTGGTGAAACGGTGCCCTTAATGATTCAATTGTAGAATCATCTACTTTAATACTAGTCATTGCTTACCTCTTTATTTACTTACTTTGTTGTTTTGCAGCTACTTGTTGCAACATTTGATCAAGTTCTGGCGGTAAATTCGGTGCATTCTGTACACTCGTTCCAGGTGTTTGTTGTCCTGGTTGTCCGCTAGCTTGTTGTCCTGCAACTCCTTGATTTTGTTGCATATTACCACCTTGTTGGTTTTGTTGCAATACAGTTCCTAACTGTTGATCAATATTACTCATATCCGCATTGATTGGTGATTTAGAAACTTCAGTATCAACGACATTTTCAGCAGTTTTAACGTCTTGTGCATTCGCTCTACTTTCTGCTGCAGTAATAGCGGCAACTGCATTAGCTTTACCAATAGCAAGCATACCACTCTTATAGGCGGCATCTACTTGTACTTTGCGCTCGTTCAATTCAATATTTATTGCAGTTTCTTCATTATCAACCATAATCTTACTGGTACGCATTTCAATTTCATGTGTTTTAGCCTGTAATTCTGCAATTTGAGCCATAATCAACTGATCTTGTGGACTCGGTTGTTGTAACTGTTCTTTAGGAGCCATCAACTTTTCTGGTTCAGTCATACCAAGAGCAATCAAATAACGCTTAATTACTTCTGGTTGGTTGATTAGTGGTGTTTGCATCTGCATTAATACTTGCATTTTAGCAAGTCTGACTGCATCCATACCCATTGCAGGGTTTGCTATAGGATAGATATTGAACTTATCATTACTATAATCCTGCATCGTAATAAAACCGGCTGCAGTCATTAAGTCTTTATCTGGATAAAGCGATAAATATTTTTTGTTTAGATTGAATAATACATTATATTCTTTCTTAAAACTCTCATAAAGACGGGTTAAGATACTACTAAAAACTTTACTGCCCTGTTCAATGAGACTTACAACACTAGTTGCTGGCATATTAGCATTGACTGGATTGCCCATTAAAACATCACTAATATTTGCCGTTTGTTTACCAAAATCTACTAAGAAGTTTAATAGAGCCATTAATGTTTGTGATGGTTCTTTAAATGGGAGTGGATAGATGTGATTAGATAACGTACCCATACCAACATTAAAATTAACCACTTTCCATTCACCAGCACTAAACTGCATTTCACCTTTTCTTAATCTTAAATCCTTACTTAAAAATCCACCCTGTAAATTAGATAAAGTACCAGCATCAATTAGTTGATTGGTTACGCTATTAATAGCCTTACTAAGTGGAAGTAATATTTGTCCGAAACCCATACCCAAGAACGTACCATCAGGGCTAGGTAGGAAATGATGAGCAGTATAATAATTGGTCGGATTAATTCTAACTAATTCACCTTTACTATTTAATACAAAATCTCTTTCATCAAACCTCGCGGCAATTCTACAAATACGTTTAGTTTTACGCATTAGCGTAACCGTATAAGGTTCACAATAACCATCATTATCAAGATCTAAGTAGCACCCAACTTCCCATAAGATATAGTTATCACGACTTTCAAGAGTATTTGAGGGTAATTCTTTATCTTCATCATCAGAAGAATAGTTATTGTCAGCAACTATGTTCTCATCATCATCTTCTAGTGGTAAATCATTCAAGCAATCATCACTGAAAATACCAAACTTGATACGTTCGATAACTTCATTGCGACTCATCCGGATAACATGCGTAATACGTTCTGCCTTCTCAAGGGATGATACATCGTTGGCAACAATTATTTCAGTTGGTAGACACAAAAACGCACATGGTTTCCTAGTAATTGGATCATAGGACCACTTACGAAATACAGTACCAACCAATGGGAGTGCAATCAGTAGTTTATCCGTATCACTTGCCCAGTTCTCTACCGTCTTCATTGTCTGCAATGACATATGATTACTCAGGCGCTCGGCTGAGGATTCTTCATCAAGTGTTGCTTGTCCACTGATTGCAACATATACAGTTTTATTATTCTGGATCATTTCGGGCATAATGCGTGCACTGAACTGTACACAACCAGATAGAATTAACGGTATCTTTACATTGGAGGCATTTTCAAATGGATATACCTTAGGTGTCATGTGTTGACGTGCTAAATCTAGTGCTTCGTTATACTTGTCCATCCACTCTTGACGAGTGTTATCATCGGCACTTACTTGCTTTTCAAGATCAATACCTAATTGCTTTAGAAAATCCTCATCTAATTGATCTGCAATATTCACTTCTTGAGAATATTTTTTCAATAGTTCAAGATCAGCTTTTTTGTATTCATAACCAACATCATTGGTTGATATGTGTTGCATGTAATCTTGTTGATATATGCCCATATTAATACCCCGTTATTTGATCCGCCTTTCTGCGATGTTCTTGAAACATATATTCATCGTATTCTGATTGGCGTTTATCTTCATCGTTAAATCCTTGTTCGTAGTTTACATGTAATGCAATATATTGCCAAGAATCGTGAATGTCACTAAAAGGGTGTATCTTATGTGGCTCATCGGTGTACCGATCCTCTCCAATAACTTGTACTCTGCGATAGTAATATTTTCCATTAAATCCCTTTCTAGTTTGTGGGCAGCCACTGCGCGAGAATATTATTGCTGGCTGTCCTTTGGTTAATTGCGCTAATCTTAAACTTACCGCATCAATTCTTAATACAACACTATTAGTTATAGCAGGTCGCACAGCTATACCAAAAAACTCACGTAGTTGCTCTGCTCCATCATATGTATCTGCAGGATCATAGATAACTGCATCAATACGCATCCCCTTGCAGTTCTCGTGTAACCACGGCATTACTGCATCGTGACACAACTCACGAATCGTCGTAAATTCTCCACAAAACTCTTTTATGCCTACTAGTTGTGCACCTTGCATCTGTGCTATACCAATAGCCGGTGCTACAGTGCCTAAATCTGCACCTATAATTAATGGTGATTTAAAATCAATGTTTATATTATTACTCGAATGGATATTGTCATTATATCCATAATAGACACGCTTTTGATTACTCAGAGTTCCATATTCACCCATCAGATAAACTCTAATGAATGCCTCATCCTTGCCCCAGGTCATCTTTATGTATTCTTCTTCGCAGTTGAGAATGAACTTTAAATGCTCAGCTTCTGGATTAATTATGTACTTATCACCTTGTCTAAGTACTGCTGGTGGCTGACAAAGCATGGTGTATTCTGGCGGTTTTTCCACTTCAAATAGTTTGTAGATCCAACT
>Ga0172381_10002641_pt1 | contig 19576 bp, 18 predicted proteins | sample Leawel6488metaG_FD_119754 | JGI IMG/M metagenome (GOLD analysis project Ga0172381, IMG submission 119754) | Leachate microbial communities from a municipal landfill in Southern Ontario, Canada - Leachate well 64-88 metaG | ecosystem: Engineered > Solid waste > Landfill > Unclassified | place...
AAGCAAAGATTAACAATGAAGATATTTATTGGGGAACAAAATTAGCTTTAATCGAAATGATAAAATCAGGAACAACTTTTATCAACGAGATGTATCTTTTTAGGGGATTAGAAGGTTCTGCTCGGGCTATTGAAGAAATGGGGATGAGGGCTGTTTTAGGAATTTGTTTAGATGATTCTAACTTTGAGCAAGTTAAGAATTTTGAGATTCCTCCTAAGACAGATTTAATTGATTATTGTATTGCTCCTCATGCAATATATACAACAGGAGAAGAAGCATTGAGATGGGCTAAAAGTTTTTCAGACAAAAATGACTTATTAATTCATATGCATTTATCAGAAACACAAAAAGAAGTTTCTGATTCAATTGAAAAGTATGGAAAACGTCCAGTTGAATATTTAGATAGTTTAGATTTTTTAAACGATAAGTGTGTTTTCGCTCACTCTATTTGGCTAAATAATGAAGAGCTTGAAATCTTAAAAGAAAATAATTGTTCTCTTGTATATAATCCATGTTCTAATATGAAATTATCTTCAGGAGTTTTTAGATTTGATGATATTAGAAAGAAGGGAATAAACATTTGTCTTGGAACAGACGGGGCAGCTTCAAACAATAACTTAGATATGTTTGATGAAATGAAGATAGGTTCCTTGTTGCAGAAGAGTAATAATATTGATCCAGAAGCGGCTAAGGCAGAAGATGTTTTAATAGCGGCGACAGAAAATGGAGCAAAAGCTTTAAAAAAGAAAACAGGAAGGATAGAAGAAGGATATTTGGCGGACCTAATTTTAATAGATTTAAAAGAAACATACTTCAACCCTTGTTACAATTTTGTTTCTTCAGTAGTTTACGCAGCTAAAGGAGACTGCGTCTCAGATGTAATCTGTAATGGAAAAATAATTATGAGAGACAGAAAAATAGAGGGAGAAGAAGAGATTTATAAAAAAGTAAAAGAAATAGCAAAAAAATTTAATTAAGAAGTTTTACTAAAAGAAATTTCTTTGTTATGCTTTAAATATATGAAATACGAACCTAAAAGTTTTGAAAAGAAATGGCAATTAAAGTGGGAAGAGAATAATGTTTTTAAAACAGAAACTGATTCTAGCAAACCTAAGAATTACATTTTGGATATGTTCCCTTATCCGTCAGGAGCAGGGTTGCATGTAGGTCATTTTAAGGGTTATGTTGCTACAGATATAATTTCTAGATTTAGAAGAATGCAAGGATATAATGTTTTACATCCAATGGGATGGGATGCTTTTGGTCTTCCAGCGGAAAATTATGCTATTAAAACGGGAACTCATCCAGAGATAATAACTAAAGAAAATATAGTAAATATCAAAAGACAAATAAAAGAGGCAGGATTGTCTTATGACTGGTCTAAAGAGATTAATACTACTGACCCAGATTATTTCAAATGGACTCAATGGATATTTTTAAAGATGTTTGAAAAAGGTTTAGCCTATGAGGCAGAAATGCCTATCAATTGGTGTCCTTCATGCAAAACAGGATTAGCAAATGAAGAAGTGGTTAATGGAGGATGTGAGAGGTGTGGTACTCCTGTTGAGCAAAAAAATATTAGACAATGGGTTCTAAGAATTACTGCTTACGCTGATAGATTACTTGAAGATTTAGAAGGGTTAGACTGGCCAGAAAAGATTAAGGAGATGCAGAAGAATTGGATTGGAAGATCTGAAGGAGCAGAAATTACTTTTAAAATTGGAGATGAAGAGGTTAAGGTTTTTACAACTAGAGCCGATACTTTATTTGGATGTACGTATCTTGTTTTAGCTCCAGAACATGAACTAGTCTCAAGATTAAAAGTTTCTAACAAAGAAGCTCTTGAGGAATATTTGAATAAGACAAAATTAAAAACAGAGAGAGAAAGAATTTCGGAAGTGAAGATTAAAACAGGAGTAGAGCTTTTAGGAATAAAAGCAATTAATCCAATTAATCAAAAAGAGGTTTCTGTTTTTGTTGCCGATTACGTTTTAGCTCATTATGGAACTGGTGCAGTTATGGCTGTTCCAGCTCACGATGAAAGGGATTATGAATTCGCAAAGAAATTTAATCTAGAAATTATAGAAGTAGTTTCTGGGGGAGATATTTCTAAAGAAGCTTTTATCGGTGAAGGGGTTTTAATTAACTCGGGAGAATTCGATGGTTTAAACTCTACTTTAGCTAAAGAAAAGATTGTGGATTATTTACTTCAAAAGAAGTTGGCGACAAAAGAAGTTAAGTACAAATTAAGAGATTGGGTTTTTTCTCGTCAACGTTATTGGGGAGAACCGATACCTTTAGTGCATTGTCCAAAATGTGGAATAGTTCCTGTCCCTTTTGAAGAGCTTCCTTTAAAATTACCTTCTGTAAAAAGTTATGAACCTACGGGAACTGGAGAGTCTCCTCTTGCTGGTATTGATGATTGGGTGAATGTTAAATGCCCTTGTTGCGGAGAAGACGCCAAAAGGGAAACTAATACCATGCCTCAGTGGGCAGGTTCTTGTTGGTATTATTTAAGATTTATTGATCCTCAAAACAAGATAGAAGCTGTTGATAAAAATATGGAGAAAACTTTCATGCCAGTTGACTTGTATGTTGGAGGAGCTGAACATGCAGTACTTCATCTTTTATACGCACGTTTTTGGCACAAGTTTTTATACGATATCAATGTTGTCTCTGGAAAAGAACCTTTCCAAAAATTAAGAAACGTAGGATTGATTTTAGCAGAAGATGGCCAGAAGATGAGTAAGTCTAAGGGGAATACAGTTTCTTCAGAGGATATTATTAATGAATATGGAGTAGACACTTTAAGAGTTTATGAAATGTTCATGGGACCATTTTTTGATGCTATTGCTTGGAATATGAAAGGAGTAAGTGGAGTCTCTAGATTTTTAAATAGATTTTGGGACATTTGTATCGCTTGCAAGGATAACAAAAAAGAGTCTTCGAAAGATATTTCAAGAGAGGAAAATATTTTAATTAAAAAAGTAGGAGAGGACTTAGAGGAAATGAAATTTAATACTTCTATTGCGTCTTTTATGGAATTTGTTAATTTTGTTGAAAAAAGAAAAGAAGAAGTTTCCCGAGAGACAATAGAAAATGTTTTGAAAATATTATGTCCTTTTGCACCTCACATGGCAGAAGAATTATGGAGCATCTTAGGGCATAATGATTATGTAAGTAGTCAAGAATGGCCTAAGTTTAACGAAAATTTAACAATCAAAGAAAGTGTTGAGTTAGTGGTCCAAGTGAATGGAAAGGTGAGAGAAAGGATTCAAGTGAGCATCAATCTTTCCGAAGAGGAATTGAAAGAGATTGCTTTTAATAGTCAAAAGGTTCAAAATTGGATTGAAGGGAAAGAAATTAGAAAAGTAATTTTTATTCCTCCTAAATTAATTAATATAGTTATTTAATTTTATGTGTGGCATTATAGGTTATATAGGTCAAAGACAAGCTTATCCAATTATTGTTAATGGGCTTAAAAAATTAGAATATAGAGGATATGATTCTTATGGAATTTGTGTTTTAAGTGGAGAAGATACTTTCTTAAAAAGAAAAGTTGGTAGAATTTCTGAAGAAAATAGTGAAAGTGAAAATCAAGGAACAACGGGAATAGGACATTCTCGCTGGGCGACTACAGGTTCTGTTTGCGAAAAAAATGCTCATCCTCAGGAGTACAATGGGTTTTACGTTGTTCATAATGGAATAGTTGAAAACTACAAAGAGCTTAAAGAAGGATTAATTAGCGAAGGGCATCAATTTAATTCAGATACGGACACCGAAGTTATCGCTCATTTAATATCAGATGAGTTCAAAGGAAACTTAGAAGATGCTGTTAGGAAAGCTTTAAAGAAAATAGTTGGAAGCTATGGAATTGCGGTTATCTCCCCAAAAGATAAAGACAAGATAGTTATTGCTAAATTGTCTTCTCCTATTATTGTTGGAATTTGTACAGATGGTTATATCGTTGCCTCAGATTCTTCTGCTGTTATAGATCATACAAAACAAATTATTACTCTGGACGATAACGAAATGGCTATTTTGAAAAAAGATAGTTACGTTATTTCTAAAGAGAAAAAAATTGAGATTATAGATTGGGAGAGTGATGCGGTCAGTAAAGGACAATATGAGCACTTTATGCTTAAAGAGATAATGGAAGAGCCTCGGGTTATCGAGAGTGCTATACAAGGAAGACTTCTAGAAGATGATGTTAAGCTTGGAGGATTAGAGACCTCAAAAGAGATGTTAAAAAGAGCGAGTAAGATACATTTGATTGGATGCGGGACAGGATATTATGCAGCTAAGACAGGAGAATACATGATTGAGGAAATTGCTGGTATGGACGCAGAAGCGCAAATGGGGTCAGAGATACGTTATAGAAACGTTAGACTCGGTTCGGATCAAGCAGCTATTTTTGTTTCTCAATCAGGGGAAACAGCTGATAACCTAGCTAGTCTTAAAAAAATGAAAGAAGCTGGAGTATTATCCTTAGGGGTAACTAATGTTATTGGTTCTACTCAAACTAGAGAAACCGAAGGAGGGGTTTATACTAGATGTGGGAGAGAAGTCGCTGTTGCTTCAACCAAGGCATTCATAGGTCAATTAACAGTTCTTGCAATGATTTCTGTCTTTTTAGGAAGACAAAGAAATTTGAGTTCAGAAAAAGCAAAGGAAATTATTTCCGAGTTAAAAAACTTATCTCAAAAAGGAGATTTGATTTTAGAAAAGAGTACTCAAATACAGGAGATTGCCAAGAAATATTCTGGGTTTGAAAACTTTTGGTTTATTGGTAGAAAGTTTAATTACCCAATTGCCTTAGAGGGAGCATTAAAATTAAAAGAAGTTTCTTATGTTCATGCAGAAGGAACTACTGGAGGAGAATTAAAACATGGGCCACTTGCTCTTATAGACGAGAAGCATCCCACTCTTGCAATTTGTCTTAAGGATTCTGTCTACGATAAAATGATTTCTAATATTGAGGAAGTAAAAGCAAGAAATGGAAAAATTATTGCTATTGCCACCGAAGGAGATGAAAGAATAAAGGAAATAGTGGATGATGTTATTTTTATTCCAAAAACATTAGAGTGTTTAAGTCCAATCTTGTCAGCAACGCCTCTTCATTTATTTGCTTATTATTTAGCTCTTGAGCTTGAACGTGATATTGATAAGCCTAGAAATTTAGCCAAGAGTGTAACTGTGGAATAATGAAATATATAGTTTATTTTTTAACAATTTTCTTTTTAATTTTTTTAGGAATAAATATATTGATATTAGATTATTCAAAAGATGTAAAAGATTTGGGAGAGATTGATAACGCTGAAGCAGGATTAGTTTTAGGGGCAAGTGTTTATGGGAAGCATTTAAGTGATATTTATAGAGATAGACTTGATGCAGCATTGATATTATATAATAACCAAAAAATAGAAAAGATTTTGGTGAGCGGAGATCATGGCACTTTAAATTACGACGAAGTAAATACAGCAAAAGAATATTTACTGGAAAATGGAGCTTTACAAGAAGATATTTTTTTAGATCATGCTGGCTTTGACACCTATGATAGTGTTTATAGGGCCAAAGAAATTTTTGAAATAACAGATATTGTTATCATTTCTCAAAACTTTCATTTAGGGAGGGCCTTATACATAGCTTCTAACCTTGATTTGAAGGCGCAAGGATTTAGTGCTGATTTACATAAGTATTCAGATGAAGATAAGAATAATTTAAGAGAATCTTTTGCAAGAATTAAAGCTTTTTTAGATATTAACTTTAATTCTTTACCAAAATTTTTAGGTTCCTCGATTAATATTAATGGGGACGGAAGACAAAGTTGGGATTAAAATAATATGAAAAATATAATAAATTACATTTTTGAAGTAGGAGTTTTAAAAAGAGAAAAACATAATGGTTTTAAGTTGATTGGTGTTGATAATTTGGGTTCTGTTGCAGAACATGCGTTAAGGGCATCTCAAATTGGATATATTTTGACCGTGCTTGAAAACGAGAAGAATGGTTCTAATCTAAACCCCGAAAAAGTAGTCAGCATTTTAATCTTCCATGATAATGGAGAAGCAAGAATTGGTGATTTACATAAAGTAGCTTCTAGATATATTGATAGTAAAGAAGCGGAACAAAAAGCTTTTACAGAACAAGCAGAAAGATTGCCAGAAAAAATGAAAGACAGCCTTTTAAGATATTACGATGAATTTGAAAATAGAAATACGAAAGAGGGCATTATTGCAAAAGATGCCGATTGGCTTGAATCTGCTTTTTCTGCTAAAGAATACTATGATTTAGGGAATACTCTTGCCATGGAATGGATTTTAAATGTTGAAAAAGCATTAGAAACCGACTCAGCAAAAGAAATTATGAAAGAAATGAAAGAAATTAGATTTACGGATTGGTGGGTAAATTTAAAAAAAATGCTCTATAAAAAAATGGATGGGAACTATGTCGAGCACGGAAAAGAATAAGAAAGCACTGGTTGCTTTTTTATTTTTTTCTAATTACAATAGGAATAAGATAAGTAATAATTAAAACCATGAAAGATTTTACGATTCTAGTAGGAGGGCAAGCAGGTCAAGGTTCGAGAAAAGCTGGACTTGTTATTGCAAAAATTTTAAATAGTTTAGGCTATAGGATTTTTATTTATGATGATTATCAGTCACTCATAAGAGGAGGCCATTCTTTTTCTAAAATTAGGGTGTCGGATAAAAAAGTGGAAGGGCAAAGTGAACAAGTAGATTATATTATTGCCCTAGACCAATTAACGGTTGATAAACATTTAAAAGACTTGAAAGAGTCTGGAATTGTTATTTTCAATTCTGATAAAGTTATTTTTGATAAAGGCCTAGGAGTAAATAGCGAGGTTATTGCTAAAGAAGAGGGTGGCTCTTTAATTATGGCAAACACTGCTATGATTTCTGCTTTTGCGAAAACAATAGGTATAGATTTTGAATTACTAAAAAATGTCTTTCAAAAAGAATTTAAAAAAGGCTTGGATGTTAATTTAAAAATAGCCGAAAGAGTTTACCTAGAGGTTGAAGAAAAAACAAAAACAGAAAAATTAGACAACAAAATACTTCCTTTAATTACGGGGAATGAAGCATTAGCTTTAGGGGCTACAAAAGCAGGACTTGATATTTATTATGCTTATCCCATGACTCCAGCAACTTCGATTTTACACTTTTTAGCAGAACATAAACTGGGAGTAGAAACTATTCAACTCGAAAATGAAATTTCAGTTATTATCGCTGCCTTAGGATCTGCTTATGCCGGAAAAAGATCTATGGTGGGCACTTCAGGAGGAGGTTTTGCTTTAATGACAGAGGGGATTAGTTTTGCAACCATTGCAGAAATCCCAGTTGTTATTGTTAATAGTCAAAGAACGGGTCCAGCAACAGGAGTGCCAACATATTCAGGACAATCAGACCTTAATTTTATTTTGAACGCAGGGCATGGAGATATTGTTAAATTTACTATCGCGCCAAGCAATGCTAGTGAGTGTTATGAATGGGGTGGAAGAACTTTAAATCTTGCTTGGAAGTATCAAACCCCAGCTGTCGTTTTAATTGATAAAGAAATTTCAGAAAGTACTTTTAATTTAGAAATAAATACAAAAATAGAACAAGAAAATAATTCTTTATGGAATCAAGAAGGGGATTATAGAAGATATGAGATTACTGATAATGGAATATCTCCTTTAGCTTTTCCTGGGAATGGTGTGGTTGTAAAAACTACTAGTTACGAACATGATCAGAATGGTTTAACAGCAGAAGAGTCTGAAGAAGATATTACTGCGATGCAAGAAAAGAGACTAAGAAAGTTCGAGTCAATGCAAGAAGAAGTTGATAACATGGAAGACGCAATTAAAATATTTGGGAAAAAAGATTCAAAAAATATTTTGGTTACCTTTGGATCAAGCACTAGTCCTTCTATCGAAGCAGCTGAGAATTTTGATTTGAAAGTTGTCCAGATTATTGTTATGGAGCCTTTCCCAATTATTCAAGTTACTGAGGCAATAGGAGAAGACGCTACAAATGTTATTTGTGTCGAACAAAATGCCTTGGGACAATTAGCTTCTCTTTTGAGTAAGAATGGAATTGAAGCTAATGAATTAATTTTAAAGTATTCCTCAAGAGCGCTCCAAAAAGGAGAAATAGAAGATTTATTAAAAGAAATACTATGAACAAATTAGATACAAATTACAAAAATACATGGTGTCCAGGTTGTGGTAATTTCGGAATCTTGGTTGCCTTTAAGAACGCAATTTTAAATGAAGACTTAAACAAGATGGCTATTGTTTCAGGAATTGGATGTCATGCAAAAATAGTAGATTACATTAATGTTAATTCTTTTTATTCTTTACACGGAAGAGGGATTCCTGCAGCTGAAGGAATTAAACTAGCTAATCCAGAAATGAAGGTAATTGCTTTTTCTGGAGATGGAGATTCTTTAGATGAAGGTATCAGCCATTTAATTCATGCTGCTAAAAGAAACGCTGACATTACAGTTATTTTACACAACAATAGATTGTTTGCTTTGACCACAGGACAATTTACTGCAGTTTCAATAGAAGGGTTTAAAGGAAAATCAACTCCAATGGGAGCTCCAGAAAGTCCACTTAATCCACTTGAATTAATGTTAGCTTCCAACGCAACTTTTATTGCAAGAAGTTACAGCGGAAACATAAAACATCTAGAAGAGACTTTCAAAAGAGCCATTGCTCACAAAGGATTTTCTATCGTAGAAGTTATCGAGCCATGTGTTTCATTTTTAAACACAACAGAATTTTACAACAAGGCAACATATGTTTTAAAAGATGATAAGTTAGAATCAAGAGAAGAAGCTTTGAAAAAAATTAGAGAATGGAATTATGAAGAAAACGGAGAAAAGATTCCTCTCGGAGTTTTTTACGAAGTTTCTAAAGAATCTTTTTGCGAAAGGGTTTTGATAAATAAAAAAGAAGAAACAGTAGAGCAAGTTTTAGAAGAGCTTATATGAAAAAAGTAGTTTGCCTGGGCGGAGGAAATGCTATGCCCAATGCGGTTTTAAAAGAATTAAAAAACGAAGAGATTGAACTTTCTGTAGTCTCTGCTGTTTTAGATTCTGGTGGGTCTTCGGGGAAATTAAGAGAAGACTTAGATATTATCGCAGTAGGAGATTTGAGAAGATCTTTGCTGGAGCTATCTACTTTGGACGAAAAAACCAAAGAGGTTTTTACTTATAGATTTTTAGAAGGAGACTTAAAGGGACATAATCTTGGCAATTTAGTTATCGCTTCTATACTTTTAAAAGAAAAAAATCCAGTTAAATTTTTAAACGAATTTTTTAAAACAAAGTTTGATGTTTTCCCAGCGACACTTCAAAAAGCTGATTTGTGCGCTGAGCTTGAAAACGGCGAAACAATAAAAGGCGAAACAAATATTGATATTCCTAAACACAACTCAAAGATTAAAAAAGTATTTTTAACAAACAAAGTTGAGGCCTTCAAACAAGCTTCTGAAAAAATCAAAGAAGCAGATGCTATTATTATTGGGCCAGGAGATTTATATTCTTCACTTATACAAATTTTACTTGTTTCTGGAATTCCAGAATCAATACAAGAAAGTAGGGCTAAAGTTATTTATATTTGTAATTCAAAAAATAAAAAAGGAGAAACAACAGATTTTGTCGTTGACGATTTTGAGAAAGAAATAGAAAAATACTTAGGCAAAAAATTGGACCATGTTATTTTTAATAACACTAAAGGAATTGATTTAGTTGGATTTAATCATTATAATGATTCAAAGCATATAGGATTAGATTTAGAATCAGTTCACGATTCTAAAAAACTTGTTAATCAGTTAATTAAATTAATATGAAAGCTATTATTCTAGCATCTGGAAATGGAATTAGGTTTTTACCTTTATCAAAGACAACACCAAAACCATTAACCAGACTATTTGGAAAATCTATCTTGGAGTACAATCTTGAAAGTCTTAAAGGAATTGTGGATGAAGTTTTTATTGTTATTGGATATTTAGGAGATAAGATAAAAGAATCTTTGGGGGATAGTTATCAGGGATTAAAAATAACTTATATCATTGACGAGGAAATTGCGGGGACAGGTAATTCTGCTAAATTAGCCATTTCACACATAAACGACGAAAGAGTTGTTATTATGAATGGAGATGATCTTTATGGTCATAAAGATATTAAAAAATTAGTTGAAAGGTGTCCTTCGATTGCTGTTAAAAAAGTTCTTAATCCTAGCAATTTCGGGATTTTAACTATAGAAAACGAAAAGGTTATTGAGATAGAAGAGAAGCCTCAAAATCCTAAAAGTGATTTAGCTAATATCGGTCTTTATTGTTTTCCCAAATCTATCTTTGATGAACCAATAGAAAAATCAGAGAGAGGAGAATATGAAATTACAGATTATGTAAAAAAATTAATAGCTTTAAATAGTTTGAACTATATCGAAGCTAGTTCTTGGATTCCCGCTTCTTATCCTTGGGATTTGTTTAATATGACGCAATTATTATTCCAAAAATTTAAATTTAAAAAAGAAGGAAAGATAGAAAAAGGTGTAACAATAAAAGATAATTTACACGTAGGTAAAAATACAATAGTTAAGAGTGGAACTTATATAGAAGGTCCTGTTTACGTAGGAAATAATTGTAAAATTGGTCCTAATGCATATTTAAGGCCTTTTACTATCATTGAAGATAATTGCTCTATAGGAGCATCGGTTGAGATTAAAAATTCTCTTATCGGCTCTAATACAAACATAAACCATTTATCTTATGTGGGAGATTCTATCATTGGTTCTAACGTTAATTTGGGGGCAGGCTTTATCACAGCCAACTTAAGACATGATGGAGGAACGATTAAAAGTTTAGTCAAAGAAATTTTAATTGACACAAAAAGAACTAAATTTGGAACCATTATTGGTGACAATGTAAAGACGGGAATTAGTACTATTGTTTATCCTGGTAGAAAAATATGGCCAGGAAAAACAACTCTTCCTCAAGAGAAAGTGGAAAAAGATCTAGTTTAGTTTTAAATTTTTTGTATATTCCAAAGTAATAATTTTTGTGATATAACTATAGTAATGACAAGAGTAATTGCAGTTGCAAATCAAAAAGGTGGTGTCGGAAAAACTTCGATATCAGTAAATCTTCCAGTTTTTTTAACTGCTTATGGTAAGCGTGTTCTTTTAGTTGACTTTGACCCCCAAGCAAATGCAACCTTTTCTTTAGGAATAGATCCTACTTCTCTTAAAAAATCAGTCTATGAAGCCATACTAGGAGAAATCCATCCACAGGAAGCGATTAAAAGAACTGTTTTTTTAGGTTATGATGTTTTGCCAACATCACATGAGCTTGCTGGAGCTTCGATTGATTTAGTAAATATGAAGGATAGAGAATATAGACTAAAAAAAGTAATTGATTCTGTTAAAGATAATTATGATTTAGTTTTTATTGACTGCCCTCCATCACTAGGACTTCCAACTTTAAATGCTCTTGTTGCAGCAGACGATGTTTTAATCCCGGTACAAGCTGAATATTTAGCTATTGAAGGATTGGGACAGCTTTTATCTAACGTTAAACTAATTAATGAAAACTTAGAAAGGAATCTTAATGTGGTTGGGGCCGTGATAACCATGTACACTAGAAGGAATAAAGTAAGTAGAGATGTTGAAAAAGAATTAAGAAGAAATTTTCAAAATTATGTTTTTGATGCGGTGATTCCAAGAGCAACTGCTCTTGCTGAATCTCCAAGATATGGAAGAACAGTGTTAAGGCATGCTCCTACCTCGAAAGCAGTTAGTGCTTTCAGGGAACTTGCAGAAGAATTTATAAAAAAATTATGAGCAAAGGTTTAGAATCTTTAATACCAAAAAAAGGAAGACAAAGTTATGATGACAACCCTTCAACAAAGGAAAGTATTTTTTGGGTTGAAACAAGCAAGATAAAACAGAATCCTTATCAGCCAAGATCTCTTTTTAACGAAGAGGAAATAATTAGCTTGTCAGAATCTATTAAAAAGTATGGAGTTTTACAACCTCTTGTTGTCACTAGGATTGAAAAACAAACTAGTGAGGGAATTAGGACAGAGTATGAGCTTATCGCTGGAGAGAGAAGATTAAGAGCTTGTCAAAAAATTAATTTTGATAAGGTCCCTGTAATAATTAGAGACCCTTCGACTCAAGAAAAACTAGAAATAGCTTTAATTGAAAATGTTCAAAGAAAGAATTTGAATCCAATGGAAAAAGCAGAAGCTTACATGCGTCTTAAGGAAGAGTTTGGAATGTTTGAAAGAGAGATAGGAGGAATGGCAGGAAAAAGTAGAGAATCAATATCAAACAGCCTTCGGTTGCTAAATCTTCCTTTAAACATTAAACAAGCTTTAAGGAATGAACAAATTTCAGAAGGGCACGCTAAAGACTTACTTTCACTAGATAGTGAAGAAGATCAGAACAAGATGTTAGAAGGCATTCTAGAAGAAAAATGGTCTGTTAGAAGACTAGAGCAAGAAATCAGAAATTTAAAAAATCCTAAAAAAGAATTAAGCTTAAAAGACACTGCTTATTTGGAAGAATTCGAAAATAAGTTTAGAGAGGTTTTCAAATACAAAGATATTAAAGTAAAAAATAACAACAAGAATTACCAAGTTGTTATTAATTTTAAATCAGAAGGAGAGATGGACGAATACTTAAAGAGTCTTTGAGCATTCTTTGTTTGAGCAGACAACTTTTTTTCCTTTCTCAACCATAAGCGAATTACATATCTTACATTTTTCTCCAGTTGGTTTGTCCCAGAGAGCAAAATCGCAATCTGGCCACTTTGAACAAGAATAGAATACTTTTCCTTTCTTTGTTTTCTTTTGCATAATTTCTCCAAGTCCACATTTTGGACAAGGAATATTCAGATTGACATTTTTGTTCTCGAGTGGTTCTGTGTGTTTGCATTCTGGATATCCAGTACAGGCTAAGAATTTTCCGAACCTTCCCATTTTTATCGCTAAAGGTTTTTGACATTTAGGACAAAGCTTATCTGTTATTTCGTCTTTTGGTTTTTGCATTTCAACTTCATTATATTTTTTCTCTAGATTTTCATTAAAGGGGAGGTAGAACTTTTTAACGACTTCTCTCCAGTTTTCTTTTCCTTCAGAAACATCGTCTAATTCTTTTTCCATATCAGCAGTGAACTTGTAATCGACGATATCCTTAAAATGATTTTCAAGCATATCATTTACTGCTTTTCCTATCTCTGTTGGAATAAACTTTTTATCATCATTCTTAACGACATAATTCCTATCTTGAATTGTAGAAATAATGGTAGCATAAGTGGAAGGTCTTCCTATTTCAAATTCTTCTAATTTTTTAATTAAAGAAGCTTCATTAAATCTAGCAGGAGGCATTGTAAAATGCTGGTCCTTTTTTAATTCTTTCAAATCTAAGATTTCTTTTTCTTCTAATAATGGAAGTTCTTTTTCCTCTATTTTCATTTCATACATTTTTAAGAAACCATCAAATTTAATAGTGGAGCCATGAGTTTCAAAAATATATTTATTGGCAGAGATTTCTATTTTTTCTGAATTAAAAATTGCGGAAGACATTTGACTAGCGATAAATCTTTTATAAATTAAATTATATAGCTTTTCTTGCTTTTCATCTAATTTTAAATTATCTACCATTGTTGGTCTTATCGCTTCATGAGCTTCTTGAGCTCTTCCCTTTGTTTTAAAAACTCTTCTTTCGTAATATTTTTCTCCAAACTTAGTCTTAATTATTTGAGCTGCTTTCTCTAAAGCTTCAGTAGAAATGTTTAAAGAGTCTGTTCTGTGGTAGGTAATATAACCTCTTTCATATAACTGTTGGGCAAGACTCATGGTCATCTTAGAAGAAAGTCTTAATTTTTTGTAAGATTCTTGTTGAAGGGATGAAGTGGTAAAAGGTGCTTGAGGGTATTTTTTAACTTCCTTTTTTTCTATATTAGAAATAACGTATTTTGCGTTAGCTAATTCGCTTTTTATTTTGGTTGCTTCTTCTTTGTTTTTGATAAAAAGTTTATCTATTTTTTTGTTATCAATTTTAGAAAGTAAGGCTTCGAAATCTATTTTATCTTTTTGAAAGGAGGCTAAAAGAGTCCAATACTCTTCAGGAATAAATTTTTCTATTTCTTTTTCTTTTTCGCAAATAAGTTTTACGGCAACAGATTGAACTCTTCCAGCAGATAAGTGTCTAGCTATTTTTTTCCATAAAAAAGGGGAGAGTTTGTATCCTACAATTCTATCTAAAATTCTTCTTGCTTGTTGAGCGTCTGCTAAATCCTCATTTAGTTTCGACGGATTGTTAATAGCATTTTCAATGGCTGTTTTTGTAATTTCATGAAAGACGCATCTTTTATAATCTTTTAACTTAAGAGCGTTGATTAAATGCCAAGAGATTGCTTCTCCTTCACGGTCAGGATCACTTGCTAGAATAATTTCGTCTGCTTTGGCAACCTCTTTTTTTAAAAGGTTTAAGTTTTTTCTAGCTTTTATAGGAACAACATATCTTGGCTCAAAATCTTTTTCAACATCAATTCCAAAATCTCCTTTGGGCAAATCTCTTACGTGTCCATAAGAAGAGAGAACTTTATATTCAGAGCCTAGAAATTTTTCTATTGTTTTTGCTTTTGTTGGACTTTCTACTATTATTAATTTTGTCATTATTTTTTGTTAAATTTTGTCATTGTTTTTTCTACACCATTTTCAATGGCCTCGTTAATAACTGAAGCAACGTCACTTATTACTTCATCAATTATTTCTTGTTCATTTTTAGGAAAAGATTTTAAAACATAATTAATTAAATCTTCTTTTTGCCCATTATTAATTCCTACCCTGAATCTTACAAAGTTTTGAGTTCCAATTTTTTCGATAATAGACTTAATTCCATTATGTCCTTTTGGAGAAATGTCTTTGTTTATTTTAAACTTACCGAGCTGAATATCGTTTTCATCTTGAATAACCCAAACGTCGCTTTCTTTTATTTTATAGAAATTAACAATTTCTCTTACTGAAGTTCCAGATTCGTTCATATATGTCTGGGGTTTCATTAAAATAATACCATCTTTTTTAGAAATAAGAGCATTTTGATTTGAAGAAAAATTAGGAAAATCAAATCTTTCCTTAAATAAATCAATTGTCTCAAATCCAACGTTATGAGGCGTGTTTTTATATTTTTCTTCTGGGTTTCCTAGCCCTACTATTAGAATCATGCTTTCATTATACATAAAAAACGAAAAAATAAAAATAAAGAGTTGCTTAATCTAATAAATTTTAATATAATTATTTTAATATGAAAAACAAATCATTTACATTAATTGAACTTTTGGTAGTTATTGTTATTATTGGAATACTTGCTGGAGTTATTATTGTTTCCATAAGTTCTTCTATTTCTAAAGCTAACTTCGCGAAAGGTCAGGCATTTTCTTCAACGGTTAGAAATGAACTTCTTTTGAATCTAGTTTCTGAATGGAGTTTTGATAATTTAACTCAAAGTGCAGGGACGGTTCTTTCTGTAGATACTTCCATTGAAGACGAATGGGGGAATTACAATGGTTTGTCGAAAGGAACTTTAACGGTAAAAGACGGAAGTGATTGCATAAAAGGAAAGTGTCTATCGTTTGATGGGTCTACGGGATACGTTTTAATTCCTACTTTTAATATTGGCAACTTAGCAACAGTTTCTTTCTGGGCTAAGAGTAGTGCTTATAATGGAAGAATGTCTTTTTCTTTTAATGCAGATAATTACACAGCGGGTCCAGACTTTTACTTTATAAGTAGTGGGCTTCTCTGGAATACTGGAGATGGAGGGGGAAATCCTTTTACAAATTCAAGTATTCCCAATAGTGATTGGCATTATTTTGTAGTTGTAAATGATGAAAATAGTAATGCACGATTATATATTGATGGTTCTCAAATAGGAACAGCATCATATAGAAGTGTAAAAACAACAAATAATACTTTTTTTATTGGTCAATACGACAATAATGGATATCATTTTAACGGAATAATTGATGAGTTTAATGTTTTTGACGCACTCTTAAGCTCTTCTCAAGTAAAAGAACTCTATGCTTATTATTCTAATTTAGCTTCTAAATAATCTTTCGTTGCTAAAAATTATTTTTAGGTGTATAATTGAAATATGGGAATTAAAGGAATGTTAAATTCGGTTTTAGAAATAGTGCTTCTTGTGGTTATTGCGCTTGCAATAGTGATACCAATAAGAACCTATATTTTTCAACCTTTTATTGTAAATGGTGCTTCAATGGAACCAAGTTTTTACTCTGGTGATTATTTGATTGTGGATGAATTTACTTATAATTTCATAGAAGAGCCTCAAAGAGCAGATGTCGTTGTTTTTGATTATCCGCTAAACCCTAATTTTAAATATATTAAAAGGGTAATAGGACTTCCAGGAGAAACTATATCTATTAAAGATGGAGTAATAACGATAAAAACGGTCTCGGGAGAAGAATTGGTTCTAAATGAGGAAGAATATTTAAGCGACAGTCTTATTCAAGAATGGGTTTATTTAAACGATTTAGGAGAACAGACTTTAGGGGAAAAAGAATATTTTGTTATGGGAGATAACAGGAATGGTTCTTCGGATTCAAGAAAATGGGGCACTCTTCCAGCAAAGAATATTGACGGAAAAGTTTTATTTAGATTTTCTCCCAAAGAGTTAACTAGCCAAAAAGTATATGAGTAAAATAAAATATCAAACAGTAACAGGAATGCATGATGTTTTTGGAAGGGAACAATTGCTTTACGATAAGGTAAAGGAAGCAGCACAAAAGATAGCTGATTTTTATGCTTTTCAAAGAATAAATACTCCGATACTAGAGGACCAAGATCTTTTTATTAGATCGGTTGGAGAATCTACTGATATTGTTGAGAAAGAGATGTTTTCCTTAAAAACAAAAGGAAAAGACTTGTTGGTGTTGCGTCCAGAAGGAACAGCTCCTGTTTTTAGGTCTTATTTAGAAAATGGCATGCAATCATTACCTCAGCCAGTAAAATTATGGTATTACGGTCCATTCTTTAGGTATGAAAGACCTCAAGCTGGAAGATATCGTCAGTTTTGGCAGGTAGGTTTTGAGTTTATCGGAGATGGTTCTTCGGTATTAGACGCAGAAACAATAGTTATTGCGTACAATCTATTAAGTGAGCTTGGTTTTAAGAAAACAATTGTGAGCATTAATTCGATTGGATGTGAAGAATGTAGAAAAGATTACAAAAAGGCTTTATCTTCTTTTTTAAGAAGTAAAAAGGACTCTATTTGTTCTGACTGCAAGAGGAGAGCAGAAAAGAACATTCTAAGAGTGCTTGATTGCAAGAACCCTAAGTGTCAGCAAGTTTTGGGAGAAGCGCCTCAAATTTTAGATTATTTATGTCCTGAATGTAAAAATCACTTTAAGCAAGTGCTTGAGTTTTTAGAAGAAATACCGGTTCCATATAAATTAAATCCATTCCTAGTAAGAGGATTAGACTATTATAGCAAAACAGTTTTTGAAATTAGTTTTGAAGACAATCCTGAAGAAGAAGCTATCGGTTCAATTCTAGGAGGAGGCAGATATGATCTTCTTGGAAAAGCCTTAAAAACAGATATTGTTCCTGCTGTTGGTTTTTCAATGGGGGTAGAGAGGGTTATCGCTTTGATGAAAGTAAAGGAAATTGAATTTAGTCCAAGGAAAAAGGAAGGAATCTTTGTTGTCCAGGTGGGAGATTTGGCTAAACGAAAAGCTTTTAAGATTATTCAAGATTTTAGAGCTGCTAAAATTAATCTTTTCGAAGCACTCTCTAAAGATTCTATGAAGTTACAGTTGACGAAAGCAAATAAATTAGGTATAAATACAGTATTAATTATTGGACAGCAAGAAGCTTTGAATAATACAGTCATTATAAAAGACATGACTACGGGCAAACAGTCCATTATTAAACAAGAAAATATTGTAAAAGAAGTTAAGAAAAGAATTAAATAAGCTATGTTAATTAAACCAAAAACACAGAAAGAAACATCTCAGTCTCTTGTATATAGATTTACGCAAGCTGTAAAAAAGAGTGGAATTTTAGTTGAATCCAGAAAGAGACAATTTGCTAAAAGAAATATTTCTAAAAATATTTTAAAAAGAAAGGCTATTATTAGAGAAGAGAAAAAGAAAGAATATTTAAAGAATAAGAAACTTGGTAAATGATTATTGACCAAATAAAAAAAGATTTAATTGGTTTTCAAAAAGAGAAGAGATCTATCGAGGTCTCTTCTTTAAGAATGCTCTTATCTTCAATTGTTAATAAAGAAAAAGAAAAAAGAGTGAAATTGTTTGCTGATTTTTCAAGTGAAGAATTAGATTTAAAGTCAAAACTTACCGAAGAAGAAGTTTTAGAGGTTATTTTCGCTGAAGCCAAAAAAAGAAAAGACGCCATTGAGGAGTACAGAAAAGCAGATAGAAAAGATTTAATTGAAGGCGAATCTTTAGAATTAAAAACTCTTCAAAAATATCTTCCCGAAGAAATGGGAGAAGAAGAAATTCGAAAGATTGTAAAAGAAGTCATTGAAGAACAAAAAATAACAGATATGAAAGGAATAGGAATTTTAATGAAAGGGGTGATTCAAAAGACAAAAGGATTGGCTGACGGAAAAAAAATAAACAGTATCGCTAGAGAATTGTTAAACTAAATTGTTAAAACCTCCCTTAAAGGGAGATTTTTTTTAAAAATATTTTCCTGTTTTAATCAAGTCTTGCGTAAAAAATATGATTTGTTAAAATGAGAGCATATGATAGAAATTAATAATTTAACCTCAGAAAAAATTGATTCTAAAAGGGTTGAATTGATTATCTTAAAAACATTAGAGCTGGAAAGAAGCAAAAGCACCAAAGAAATGTCAGTTGCTTTTATAAGTTCTGATGAAATCAAAAGAATAAACAGTCAGTATAGAGATATTGATAGTGCGACTGACGTTTTATCTTTCGAAGGAGATGATAACATTTTAGGAGAAATCATCGTTTGTCCTGAAGAAGTTCGTAAGAATGGTGATGATTTTGACGAAGAATTAAAAAGAGTTTTAATCCACGGCACTTTACACATTCTTGGCTATGATCATGAAAAAGATCAAGGCGAGATGATACAAAAGCAAGAAGAGTATTTTTCTTTAATTAAAAATAATAATTAGCATTATGGCAAAAGAACCAACAATTATCGGATTAGACATCGGATCTCAAAGTATAAAGATTTTAGGTGTTTTGAAAGATGGTAGTAGTGACATGTATCGAGTACAGTTTTTTGAAGAAATTCCTACAGTGGGATTTATCAAGGGAAGAATTAAAGACGATAAGGTTCTTACAAAAAGAATTATAGAAATATTAGACAAAGTTGAAGAAAAATATAATACCAAAATACCCTCAGTAATTGTTAATATTTCCGGAAGCAGGCTTGAGCTTTTTAGCAATAAGGCTTCGGTTTCTGTTGGAGGAGCTAATGGAAAAGTTTCAGAAGTAGACAAAGAAAGAGTTTTTGAGGATGTGAAGACTGTAGTTTTAGGTAA
>Ga0172381_10002642_pt1 | contig 19573 bp, 23 predicted proteins | sample Leawel6488metaG_FD_119754 | JGI IMG/M metagenome (GOLD analysis project Ga0172381, IMG submission 119754) | Leachate microbial communities from a municipal landfill in Southern Ontario, Canada - Leachate well 64-88 metaG | ecosystem: Engineered > Solid waste > Landfill > Unclassified | place...
AAAAGAGAATATAATAGATGAATATATAAACACCCCTACAATTAGGTTAGTTTTAGTTCAAGTAAGGGATTTGGAGAGAATATTGAACCCTAATGAAAGAACTATAAGTTTAAGGCATTGCTTAATTAATAAATATATTATACAACAAAAGAGCAAGTATAAGATAACTCCTGAGGGAGTAAAAGCATTAGGTATAATTGAAGAATATATTAAAAATAGATAATTTTTGATTTAAATCCTTAAATTTTTTATTAAAAAGATTGTTTAGTAAACTTTAAAAAACAAAAACAATCAAATAAGTATTATCCTGCTCCGATAGCTCAGCAGGTAGAGCGCATGCCTGTTAAGCATGAAGTCGCAGGTTCGAGTCCTGCTCGGAGCGCATTAGTTCTATATTGTTTTTGTTGATTTTTCCCTCAGGGCTTTGCGTAAAAAAGATGTTTTTTTATAGAAACTTTTAAATATACATTTGTTTAATTATTTAATATGAGCGCTAAAGAAGCCAATAATTCTGGATTAGTAACATTTACTAAGCATGGATATCAATTAGGGATTTTTTCAAGTGGAGATTTTTTGCTTTATGAAACCAAAATTAACCCTAAAGGCAAAAAAGAATACGTTGTTTCTGACAAAAAAGATCCTTTAGAAATAATGCCTGAAAATGTGTTTAAAGAGCTTTCAGATGTTTTAAGTAGGTATAATAGTTCTAAAAACTAGCTTTTTTTTAAAAATATTTATAAGATTTTAGTTAATTTTATTTTATATGAAAAAAACTGCTAAAAAATTATTAGATTACTTGCAAACCTATAAGTGGGCAGGAATAATCATTGCATTAATTGTAGTGACCTTATTTGTGTTTGGAGCATAAAATTTGTGTTGACTGCCAGTTTTTTTAAAAAAAATTATAAAAAAAGAATTAAAAGTAAAGAATTCAGTCTTTAATTTGACTTATAGTCATCTCATAGATTTTATATGATCCACAGGAGATGGCTATTCCAGTGCTTACAACAATCATTGTTCCCATGTTAATTGTAGCTATCTGGTTCGTAAATATTGAAACTAGCCACATTGTAAGTATTGAAACAACCATTGTTAATAATGTTATTTTTGCCCCTTCCATGAACAATTCAGAAACATTATCTGAAAAAAGCACTTTAGTTAACTTATCCTTTCTTGCCATAATAATAAAATAAATATTTATAGCTTATAAACATTTTGAGAAATATTATTGCTTTACTCTTGAAGTTTAATAAGAGTCAAAATAGCAATTTATGCTTTAAATATTGAGTATTTTTGCATAAACATGCCCTGAATTTTTTAAAAATTAAATAAAAAAAATTAATAGAACTAATTGAATGATTTAATAATCAATTATTTCTTTTTTTTAGCAGGTTTTTTTCCCACTTTTTTTTTAGCAGGTTTTTTAGCAACAGGTTTGCTGCCACATCCACCGCATAATCCGCAATTCATGATAACTTATAAATCCTGAAAGATTATAAACTTTTTTCAAAATTTGAGTTTATACGTTAAAAAAAATAAAAAAAATTAAATAAAAAAAAAATTAGTGAATATTGAATTTAGAGATTCAATTATTTCTTTTTTTTAGCAGCTGCTTTTTTCTTTGGTGCAGCTTTTTTCTTTGGTGCAGCTTTTTTTGGTGCTGCTTTTTTCTTTGGTGCCATGCGTTAAATAAGTAACTGATATCTTATAAATCTTTTTTTTTATGGAGCAAAAAAGTTAATTTTTGCAAAATTTTTTACATTTTTCAGAGAAAAAAATTTATAATGAACTAATAAATAATTTTTTTATGAATAAATATTTTTTAATCCCCATTTTTTTTTTAATTTTTGTTTCAGGCTGCACAAATTTTAATGAAGGAATGAATAGAAGTGTAGAAAATGTAACTCAAGGAATAATAAATGAAATGAATGAAACTTTATCAAACATTTCTAATCAAATAAATGAGAGTTTAAATCAAGGATTGAATGATTCAATAAACAATTTTGTTTCAGGATTATTAAATATTACTAATAATGCTTTTTTAAAATCTCCAATTTCAACTTTTACTTTAGAGGATATAAATTATTTAGGAGTTAATTGCCAAGGCTCTGATTTAGAGATTGCTAATTGTATTAAAGATTGGCAAGAAAATAATATGATTTATTTAGGTTTAATAGAAAGTTCAACTAATTATCCTGGTGCTGCAGATGCTATTCATTGGAACTATGCTATTCCAGGAATTTTTCCAACAAAAGAGGTTATAAGACAGAGAAGTGAAGGTAACAAACCCTATGGAGTTTGTTATGATTATGCAACAATTTATTGCAGTATTGCAGATTATTATGGACTATCTTGCAGGGTTGCAAATACTATTACTAAGCCTAGCCAAAGGCCCAATAGTGGCATTGAATTTACTACAGGATTAAGATATGAAGAATATGAAAGACTGAAAATCGAACTTGACAAGCAAGGATTAGATTATGATTTTATACTAATGAATAAAGTATTAAGAGAAACTCCTGAACATTATTGGTCAGAAGTATTAATTGATGATGAATGGCTTGTTTTAGATGGCAGTGGAACTGATTCGCAAACACAATATAAAGATGCTAATGATTGGGAAGTAACTAATTGGACTAAACTTTACCTAGAAAGCAATATTAGTTATTATTTGGGATTTAAGGATGATTTAAACAACAGAATCAAGGTTTTTAATATTGATGATTATATGTTTTCTGCGCAATACTCTTTGGGATTGCCTGTGCCTTATTATAGTTCATGCACAAATGTTTGCGGATTTTTTGAAGGAAAGAATCCAATGTGCACATTTGAATGCCCTTTTTTAGCAAGCTTTTTCTCTTGCTATGATTCTTGCTCAGGAAAAAAGTTTTACAAAATATGCGACTATGTCTGCAATGATGAAGAAGCAGGTTATGAAGAATGCTACCAGGAATGCAGCGGGGAAGAATTAGATATTGGTTGCTTTAATGATTGCTGAAATTATTTTTTTACAAGTTTTGCTTTCTTAATTAAGTAATCATAATTATCTTTGTCTTTTATGATTTCAGAGTCCATTATTTTAATTTTTTTAGTAAATAGTGGGCTGTCAAGAACAATGGATTCGTATTCGCCGCCTTCTCCAGCAACATTAATTCCTAACTTATTCCTTAAATCAACTAATTCACTGATTTCTTTTTGACTTATTGCTTTGCCTAATAATTTTTCATCTAAACCCATTGCAGCAGTTTTGACTAATATAAATTCAAAATGGTTCTGCAGCAGCTCTTTAAGTTCTAATTCCTGGTCTTTATGCCAAAGGGGTGAAAAAATTTTCAAGTTAAGCTCTTCGCAAAGCTCGAAAATCCTGCTTCTCTGGTAATTGCTGAATAATGCGCCAGTGATTATTCCATCCAAACAATACTTATCCCTTGCTTTTTTCAGCAGTTTTTTCAAATCTTTCAATTCCTCTTCCTTGATTCCAACAGTTTTTCCGAAAATTACAGGAACATTCAATGCAAAAGACTGAAGCTTAATAATTTCTTTATCAGCTTTCTGAAACATGTAACTGTAATCTAGCTCATTAATCATTGTTATCAGGCAGGAAATATCATAGTTCTGCCTTTTCATAATAAACATTGCCAAGTTGCTGTCCTTTCCTCCGCTATACAATGCACCTAACCTTAGATTAGGAATTTTTCTTATGGATTTAAGAAAATCAGACTTGCCAAGAAACTTTTTGCTTAAAATCTCAAGAATCTTGTCGCTTTTGCTTCCATACTGGGCAGCTAATTTTTTTTTGTTATAAATAATTTCATTAATCCCCAAATTCTCTGCAACGTTTCTAAGAATGATTTTTTTCTCAGAGTTATTAATTTTTAACTCAGCAGGTACGCTTAATCCAATATTAATCAAATCATAGTCTAGGAAAGGCAATCTTAATTCAATATTATGAAACATTGTCAAGCAATCATCCCTGTACAAATCCCTTTCATACAATTGCTTGAGTCCATAAATGCATTCTTCATTTATATTATTTGATTTTTCAAACCTTTTATATCCAGCGAATACTTCTTCGCTCCCAAGCCCTGAAAATATAACCTTAACATTGTCTTCCTTTGCCAACTGGCAAGCATAAAAAAAAGGAATGCTAACTCCCACTTTTACAGCATTACTGGATTCTATTATTTCGCAAATTTTAGGCAAATCTTTTCTGACATCGTTTTCATCAAAGTACTTGATTTTTAATTTGAATCCATGTAGATTTGCGGAATTATTTGCAGAAAAAGCGTCCTCGCTTTTCTTGCCCAAGGCTGCTGCAGTATAGCATGTGAATTCAGCACCTAGCATCTTTAATATGTAAGCTATAAGTGTTGAATCAATACCTCCTGAGAATAGCACACCTATTTTTACCCCTTCAGGTATCCTTTTTTTAACTGATTCAACCAATGAGTTCTTGATGATTTCTTGCCAGTCATCTCTTTTGATTTCTTTGATTTTCAAAAAACCCAAGTATTCTAATTTCATTTTCTTAGTTTTTATGTCATAAATTATAATATTTCTGGGGTTAAGCTCAACAGCATAATCAATTCCCTGAGAAGTCAATGCTTTTTTTTCGCTTGCAAAGCAAAATTTTTTGTCATAAAACCATAACGGCTTTTCACCTAACTTATCTCTGAACAAATAAACCTTTTTTTTGCTGATATAGCATGCAGCGTAAACTCCATCAAATTCATCAATCGCTTTCTTGAGTCCAATCTTTTTTATGAGCTTAATCATTAAATCAGCGTCGTTCAAAACGCTTAAGTTATATTTTTTTGCCAATTTTAAATAATTATAAATTTCGCAGTTAGCAATTAACACATCATTTTTGTAAATTATTGGCTGCTTGACGAATCCAACTACTGAATGCAGCAAATGCCCAATTGAATAATTCTTAGTTGACATTATGCTGAATCCATCAATGCCCCTGTAGCTGATTATTTTTGCAGCATTTTTCACAAAAATTTCATGGCCTTTAAAAAAGCATCCGAGTATTCCGCACATAATCATATGATAGGATTAATAATATTTTAAAATAATCGATTCCTATTTTTACCTTGCAATGGACAGTGAAATTGAAAAAAGGATGCTTGCAAAGCTTAAGGAGAATTTGGAAAAACCAAAAGAAGATGCTTTCGGAGATGATGACATTGTTGATAATTTAAGGGATGAATTCAAGCAAGAAGGGGGTTCTGTGAACTCTGAAACACCTAATACGTTCAGCAGCGAAGAATTAGGAGAGGATGAATTAGAAGATGAATTAATTGATGATGATTTCAAGAAGAATGATGAAGATTTTCTTGAAAGCGAAACAATAAATGATGAACTATCTAGCTTAGCGGGAGAACAGGGCAATAATGAGCCAAAGCAAGCAACTGAAGAAAACAAAGAAAAACTTGAGCAAAAAACAAGTGATTCTAAAATAGAACAAGATTCTTTTTCAGTTAAACCTTCAAGCACCAGTATTCAAGCGCCTGCAAGTGAACCTAGCAAGGCTCCACTACCTAACCCTGTTGAGCAAAAGCCTATAAAAAAAAATTCAAGGGCAGGGTTGCTAATCTTTTTCATAATATTGGTTATAATAATGATTGCAGGAGTCTTTTATTTCATGTCATGAATTTTTTTTCTCAAATATTTTTTTAGAAGTCAAATATCCCAAATCAAAGAGCAAAAGAAGCAAGAATATGCTGATGTTTGAATAAACCACTGATAGAACTGCTGCAGTTATCTCTAATAAAGGCCTTATGCTTAAAAATTTCAGCATAAACCCTTTTATTTTTTTCTTGTCAACAATGTTGTCATTAATCCATTCTTCAGCATAGCATATAATCATGCTTAATATTAGTATTTGCCAATTGCTTATTATTGGCTTAAAGATTATGCTTGAAAAAATTACAAAACTAATGATTGCGCTAAAATGCTCTTTTGAATCAATCTTTTTTGCAAAAATGACTCCTAAAAGTATGCCTAAGAAAAATTCTGGCAAAAAAATAATCCTTAATAAGTAAGCAAGCAAGGCGCCGTAAATTATTGACAATGAATACCTTATGTAAGTTTTCAGCTTTAAGCCATGCTCTATGGAGCTGTCTACTATTTTTACAATCAAACCCAAAGCAAACGATAACAAGTACCCAATCATTGTTTTTTTTAAGCTTTTACTTTTTAAAAATTGTGCTAAATAAAAATAGTGAATATTGAAAGAATGCCTGCAGTCAGTGAGGCGCTTATTGAAGAGTCGAGGTACCATTCTTCTTTAACATATCCTAAAAGCACACCAATAGGGAAAATTATTACAATTCCAACTAGGGCATAATGAATTGTTGAAAAACTCGCATTAAAAACATCAAATTTAAGAATAGACCATAGCAATGCCTGGATTGCAACGCTTTTGTTTTTGCTATTTTTTATTTTCAAAGCCCTTTGAATTATTCCCCTGAAAAAGAATTCAGAACTTATAGTTGTAAGCAGTATTGAAAATATTAGCAGAATCATGTTTGGGGAGTAATTATTTGTTTTCACTAATGAAGTGAAAAGATTGGAAGTTACTAAGTAATAAAAAAATATTAAAATTCCAATCAATACTCCCATATCTTTTTTAACAGGATTGCCTTTTAAAAGTAAACAATCTAGTCCAAGTTTTTTCTTTTTCAGATAAATTACTGAAAAAATGATAAAATATGCTGAAAGAATCAATAAATAATAATCTTTCAAATCAAAGACAAATTTGTTAATTATGAACAATGAAAAGTATAGAATTAAGTAAAACACTATTCCTATTTTTGACATCTTGTCAGAATAAATGCTTAAGTTTTCATTCCTTTTAATGAATCTTTCCTCTCTTTCTTTAAATTTTTCAATTTTTTTTTGCCGCAAAGTCACAAAAATTTTTGAGCCCTTGCTCATTGGAACAAATACCCAAATAATTTTGTTAATTGTATAAATTATTAGAAAAAACACTATTCCTGCAATTAGTGTCACAAAATCTAGATTAATATTTGAATAAACAATTATTATTGCAAAATAATTAATGAAATTAACTGGCAAGGTTGAATTGATTATAAAACTTATTCCTTTAGGGACTAAGTGGAAATAATTAATAATTAATTGAATGATGTTGTATAATATTAAAGAATATATAAAGAAAGCCTTGTTTGAAAGAAGTGAATCTTTCTGCCAAAGAACTTGCAAAAGGTTCAATCCTACAAATAAAAGGGCAATGTTATTTCCAAATGCAGTATTCCATCCTAGCTGCTCGTTTTTGTATCTGCCAAAATAAAAAATCATAAGCAATGTTGCAGCTATTAAAGGGGTGATAATCCATAAAATGTTAGGGTAATTGAATGGGGTAAAAACTATTTCAATCAATCTAGGTATTAAAAAATTAAAAATGAAAAGTAATAACTTTTTAGATAATTCTGCATATGAATCATTGAGGGAGGATAAAATCCAAGAGTAAACCATTAATAATAATTAATGCCAATAATTTAAAAAAACTATTTATTTATTGCTGCACAATTTTTTCAGCTCTTCAAATCTTTCATCAATTTCTTGCTGAATCTCTTTAATTAATTCTTTGTTTTCAGGTAGCAATAATTGCTTGAATCTGCCTTGGGTTTTCAAGAACTCCTCAATAGGCTTTCTTTTGGCAGGTTCATAGTTAAGAGTGTACTTTTTATTATTATATTCATAGATTGGCCAAAAATTAGTTTCAACTGCTAATTTAGCTATTTGGATTGACTGGTCAGTCTTTGAACCCCAGCCTAAAGGGCATGGGCTGAGAACTATTAATACGCTAGGGCCTTTGGTGTTGAATGCTTTCTCTGCCTTCATTGCCAAGTCCATGAAATTATTAGGGCTTGCTGTTGCAACATAGTTTATGTTATGTGCTATTGCTATCTTTGCCAAATCTTTCCTGAACTCAGGCTTGCCTCCAGGGGTAGTGGTAGTGTAAGCTCCTTTTGGAGTTGCGCTGCTTCTCTGTATTCCAGTATTCATGTAAGCCTCATTGTCATAGCAAACGTATAAGAAATCTTCCTTCCTTTCCAGTGCGCCGCTTAATGACTGAAGCCCTATATCATAAGTTCCTCCATCTCCTCCGAACACCACGAATTTAACATCTTCTTTTATTTTGCCGCTTTTTTTCATTGCTTTATAAGCCCTGCTTACTCCTGTCATTGTTGCTGAAGCGTTCTCAAAAGCATTATGAATAAAAGGAGTATTCCAGCTGGTGAATGGATAAATAGTGCTTGTTACTTCCAAGCAGCCTGTTGCAGCTCCAACAACCACTGGATTTTTAGTTGCTGCAAGTATTGTCCTTACAATCAAGGGAAATCCGCAGCCAGCGCAGCTTCTGTGTCCGCTTACAAACCTTTCAGGTGCATTGACCAAATCTTTTATTGTAATCATTTTGAATTAACAAACCTCATTTGCTTTTTATTATTAACCATGTTCATGAATAATTCCATAACATTCTCTTTAAATATTTCCCTTCCCCCTAATCCATAAATAGCGCTTTCAACTTTTTTATTTTTCATAGTGCAAAGTATTTCTGAATAAAGTGGCGCATTAGCTCCGAAGCTTTCACTTCTATCTAAAACAGTGATGCTTTTGGCATTAAACAAAGGTTTCATTATTTCACTATAAGGGAAAGGCCTAAACATCCTGATTTTAAGCAATCCTGCTTTTATGCCTTTAGTTCTTAATTCGTCAACAGAGTCTTTTATGAGTCCGCAAACACTGTTAAGAGCAACTATTACATAATCAGCATCTGATGCTTTATAATTTTCAACAGGTTCATATAATCTTTTGCTTAAGTTATAGTATTCTTGAGAAATCTTTTTATATTCTGCTAAGACCTTATCCATTTCTAAGCTTAACTGTTTTTTAGTTTCAAAGTAAGAATCTGTAAGCTCCAAAGGGCCCATTGATACGCATTTTTTGAAATCAAGCAAATAATACTTTGGCTTGAATGTTTTTATAAATTTCTTAACCTCCATGTCTTTCAAAACTTCCATGTTCTGGAAGCAATGGCTGCAAATGAATCCATCCTGCATAACCATTAAAGGAATGCTCATTTTTTCAGCAAGCTTTAATCCTATTATTGTTTGGTCATAGACTTCCTGGGAATTTTCGCTGTATAGCTGAATCCATCCGCTGTCTCGGCAAGCCATGCTGTCCGAATGGTCGCAATGAATATTTATTGGTCCGCTTAATGCCCTGTTAACTATGTTAAGAATTATTGGAAGCCTTTGCCCGCTTGCAACACCTAAGATTTCAAACATGTAAGCTAGGCCTGCACTGCTTGTTGCGCTCATAGCCCTAGCTCCAGCACTGCTAGCTCCAACCAATGCGCTTAAAGCGCTGTGTTCACTTTCAACTAAGACGAATTCAGTGGTAACTTTTTTGTCTTTAACATAAATTGCGTACTCTTTCATGATATCAGTCTGAGGGGTAATAGGGAAAGCGCTAACAACTTCAGGATTAATCTGTTTCATTGCATAGCTTGCGGATTGGGCTCCGGTTAATTCAATTTTCATAAATCGCACTCCTCCAATTTTTTCATTTCAATTGCTTTAAATGGGCATTGTGTTGCGCATATTCCGCAGCCTTTGCAATAATTTAAATCAGCATCCTGAACCTTTCCATTCTTTACTTTTATGCAATTTTCAGGGCAAAAAACTGCGCATAATAAGCAGTTAGTGCATTTTTTTTGGTCCCTTATTGGCTTAAAGCTCTTCCAATCCCCAGTTTTATATTCTAAGCTGCTAGCTTTCTTGTCAATAACTCCGCCTGTAGGCATTTCTGAGCTTTTTAATTTTTTCATAAATTAACACCTTTATAACATTCTTTAATTGCTTTAATATTTGATTCAACAACTTTTTCTTTTCCAGCGCTTTCAAAAAATTGCTTAATGATTTTATTAACTGATTCAATCTTAATTGAGTTTTCAAATTTTAATAATGAGCCAATCATTGGAATGCTAGGCTTATCTAAACCTATAGATTCTAATGAAATCTTTGAAGCATCAATAACTGCTATTTTGTTTTTTAATTTATATTTATCAACATATTTTTGCGGCATGCAAGTGTCATTAATGACTAAAACAGCGTTTTTTAAATCAAGGCTTAAAACAAGATTTATCAAAGTTTTGTCAATTAAAACCACAAAATCAGGCTTAAGTATTGGAGAAAAATCCCTGATTGGCTTATTGTCAATTTTAACATAAGATTTTACAGGAGCTCCCATTCTTTCAGGCCCGTATTCTGGGAATTCTTGAATCATTAATCCTTGAAGTGCAGCTGATTTTGCTAAAACATTTGCAGCGCTTTTTGCACCTTGCCCTGCCCTTGCTATGAATATAAAATTTTTCACAAATAATAATATTTAATGAAATCTTTTAAATGTTTTTAAATAATGAGAGATTATCTACATAGTATGTTTAATTTATTTTGTAAAAAGAAAAAATTGGAAAAAAAACCTGGCAAGAAATATTGGATTGCAGCAATTTTTTTTGCAATAATAGCTCCAGCAGTATTGATTTCAAAGCTTAATAGCAGAAAAAAGAAGCTATAATGATTAAGCCAATTTTTTTTTTAAGTTTCTAAAATTATTTTTTTTCCTTACAAGTCTTCCTCAGCAATAAGTATGTAGTCGCCGACTGCTATTACTGCATTGAATGGAATCCTTATATCTCCTTCTTTTGTCTTTTCTAAATCAAAGTTTAGTGCATAAGAAGTTGGATCTTTTACAACGAAAGATATTAATTCTCCGCTGCCAGTATCAAATATTAAGTCACTAGTTTTTCCAAAGGTTTTGCCACTTCTTGAAACTACTGTTTTATTCATCAAATTTTTTGTTGGAACTTTTTCATCTATGCTTTTGTTTGGCATGTTTAATAATCACCTACTAGTAAAAATTAATAATGTCATTCTTTTAAAATCTTTTCTCTTTTTTAAAAAAAGAGGTTTTTAATGGGTGCTTATTCAATATGCTTTAAATACGTTCTCCCAAGAAATGAACACTAAAATAAAGACTGCTAGTAAGAATAACAAAGAGAGTATAAGGTTTATTTTAAAAATTGCCAGGAATGAAAAAATCATTGAGCAAACAAGTATTCCAATCCATAAAAACCTGTTCCACCACAAAATGTTGCTTCCTTCAAATTTTGCAAAAGGAATAAGCGAAAAAAGCAGGAGTAAGATATTTATATCCATCATTTTTTGAAAAAATAAAGGGCTTACGTTGAATAATAATAGTGAAGCAATTATTAATAGGGTGCTGGGCAGTATTCCGCTTAATGAAATCCATCCTTTTTCGCTAATAGTTATGTTTGAGTAAGATTTTCCAAGGCGCTTAATCTGCTTTTGGCTTGGTGTGATGAATCCCAGCATTGGAAAAACAATTGAGCCAAAAGACATAAGTGACAATACTAGGCTTATTATGAAGAAATTGTAGCTAAATGAGTAATTGGCATCCAAATCATATTTTTTTGCAACAAATTTTTCAGCAATTATCTTTAAAGTTGTTGAAACTCCATAAATCACAACATAAACTAAAATGTTTTTAAAATCAAAAAGAGCTGAAAGAAGGCTTAATCCTATAATTGAGATTATTAAATCCCTTGTTTCTTCTTTTTTGAATTCCATATATTTTATTTGCATTGATTATTAAAAAACTAAATTATTTACTATATTGTAAATAATTAGTTATAGTTTTATAAAAAACTCCATCATAAAATAATCAATGATATCAGTTGCAGTAGTTGGCGCACAAACAAGCGGCAATTTAGGGGCAATCTCTAGAATAATGGCAAACTTTGGGCTAAAAGAGCTTTATTTAGTGAATCCAAAATGCGAAGTAATCACTGATGAATCCAAGGCCAGGGCAATGCGCTCAATAAAACTCTTAGAGAAAGCCAAAATAATAAAAAATTTAAGTGAAATAAAAGCAGACTATTTAATAGCTACAAGCGCCAAATTAGGCAGCTCAAGCAATATTCACAGATTATACTTGACTCCAAAAGACTTAGCAAAAAACATTGACAGTAAACTTAATTACTGTATAATAATAGGCAGGGAAGACATTGGCTTACTAAATGAAGAAATCAAAGAGTGCAGCATCTTAGTCCATATTCCAACAAGCAAAGAGTACAAAGCAATGAACATCAGCCATGCGTTAGCAGTAATCTTATATGAGCTTTTCAGCCAAGAAAGCAATATAGAAAAACTGGCAAACAAAAGAGAATTAAAAGCAGTAATTTTAAGGCTTGATGAGCTCAAAAGAGGAATTAAAAACTATGATAACTTCAAAGAAGTATTCATAAACATAATCAACCGCGCATTTGTCAGAAAAAAGGAAGCAAGGGCTCTTGCAGGATTGTTTAAAAAAATCAAAGAAAAACAATAATTAAAACTTTTTTAAAGAGATTTATTCCTATTATTAATCATGGAAGCATGCATAAAAGCTAAAGAAATAGCTAAATACTTTAAATTAAATTCAGCAGAGGATTTGATTAATAGGATGCCTGAGTTAATCATTCATGATTTTGATAGTGCGGGTAATAGGAGAAAAGATTCTTTAACATATATTATTAAGCCAAGCTCAACCATTAATTATATCTATTCAAAGCTTCCAAAAAACGCTTCAGAACTTTATACTCCAGCAGTTCTTACCTGCCTTCAGCAAGCAAGATTCGCAGCAGACATGATTAATTATTGCCTAAAAGAAGAGTCAGATTCTCCAGCAAAAGTAGTTGAAGGATATTTCATTAATATTAAGAAAATGAATTGGTCAAAAAAAGGAGAATTCATAAAAGAGAACGGAAAAATTTTAAGAGGTGGCCATGAAATGGTATTATTTAAAGAAAAATTAATGGATTCTTCTAATAATTCTGAAAAAATATATGGAAGAGAAATAATTAGTCCTTTAAGCATTCCTTACAAAATAACTGAGTCAAGAGGATTTTATGAAGATAAAGGAGCATATGTTAATTTAATTGGAAAAAATAATGAAGTGTTTGAGCATGATGTTGATAAGGATTGGGAAAAATGGGGACATTTGTCAAACCAGGACTTAGAAAAAGCAATTGAATCAGCCAACTTGGCTGAAGAGAAAGAATTCTTGTCAAAAATAAAACCAAAAAAATAATTTTATTGAGTTCCAGTTAAAGCATTCTTAACCTGAGCTATAAGGCTAGGCACATCAGCGTCTTTCAAAGAGCCTTTGCTTAATCCAGCTCCGACAGTTCCAACAATTTTCATGAACTCTGCTGGAAAGATTATTTTGCTTCCAGGCCCTTCACCCATTGATTTTAAAGCCTCAATGTATAAATACATCATTGCTTTGTCATCAAAATTCTTTGCCCCTTCACCCAATGCTTTCATCACCAATTTTTTGGCCTCAGCCTTGAATCTGGTGGCTTGCAAATCATTGGAAGCAATCTCTTTAGATTGCATAGCAATAGCAATTTCCATTGGAGGAATAACTTCCTTTAGCTGAATCATATTAACATCAATTCCCCATTTCAAAACATCATTCTTTATAGCATCAATTAATATATCATTGAGGCTGGAAAGATTGGAAAAAACTTCCCTCATGTTCAGCTTTCCAATAACATTCCTTGTTTGGCTAATAATCAAATTCTGAATGCCTTTGGTGTAATTGTCAATCTTAAGAATTGCTTTTTCAGCATCAACAATTCTGTAATAAAACATGCCATTAATATTCAGCCTTAAATCATCCAAAGTGTAAGCTTCATCAATGTTTAGCTCAATCATCCTTGTTCTAGCGTCAATTCTTGAGAATTCTTTTTCAAAAAATGGAATAACAACGCTCCATCCTGGACCAGCAACCCTGCTGAATTTTCCCATCCTGAAAATGATTCCCCTTTCAAACTCGTCATATTTTTTTATGAAAAAAATGTAAAAAATCATGAAAACAACTATGAAAATGAACAGGTAAAAAGTCCAAGTTTGAAAGTAAAACAATAAAGCAAAGCCAACAATAATTAATAAGGCTATAAATAAGTCTTCTCTCATAATCAATAAAATAATAAATTAGTAGTTTTATACTTTACTATCAATGAAATTTGACATTCACTGCCATTTGACAAGCAAAGAATATGAATCCATTAAAGGAGCAATAGATGAGTGCGAAAGAAACAATATAATCCTAATAACTAACGGTTTAGACTATTCAGACAATGAAAAAGTGCTTGAATTATCTAAAAATTACAAAAACGTTTACCCTTCACTAGGTATGCATCCAACAAATGATTTTGACAATAGAGTAATAAGCCAAATAATCAAAAACAAAAATGAAATAGTGGCAATTGGAGAGGTTGGTTTGGATTATAAAAATGGCATTAGCAAAGCCCAATCAGTTAATTTTAAAAAATTAATAAAATTATCCCAAGAATTAAATAAGCCTTTAATAGTTCATTCAAGAAGCGCTGAAAAAGAAGTGATAAATGAGCTAAAAACTTTGAAAGTTCCAGTAATCCTTCACTGTTTCACTGGTAAAAAAAAACTTCTAAAAGATGCAATGCTTAACCCCAATATTTATTTTTCAATTCCTGCAAGCATAAAATACTCTGAGCAATTCCAAGCTTTGGCAAAAGAAGTGCCGATTAATAGGTTATTATGCGAAACTGACAGCCCTTATTTATGGAAAAGCGGACTAAACACTCCAATTAATGTCATTAATTCTTATGAAATGATTGCCAAAATAAAAGGCTTAAAGTTAAGCGATTGCGAAAAAACTATACAAAGCACTGTAAAAAAAGTTTTCAAAATCACAGAATTTAAAAATAATTAACTTATCAATAAGCTCATGCAAAAAAGCTTATTTTCAATATTACTAATTCTTGCAATAATCCCTATTGCATGCTCTGGAATTGAAATTAAAACAAGTGCCATAATCAATCAGGTAAAGCCAGGGGAGATTGTTTCTTACAACTTATTAATAAATAATACTGACATGTGGAATAAAACAGCAACAATATTCTTGCTAACAGACAAGCTTTATGCAATAGAGCCAACTTACTTTTTAATACTTCCAGGCAACACTCAAACAATAGCCAAAATAAACATTATTGTTCCAAACAATTTAGCTGCCCAAAGGTATTATGAGGATGTTTTCATAAAATTCAGCGACTTCACAGAAGTAACACAAAGAATAAGCTATGATGTAAGAGGTCCTGAATTATACTTAAAGCTTGATTCCATGGAAATTGAGCAAGACATTGACCCCTTGAATGATTTTAACATCAATTTAACAATTGAAAATAATTATTTTGAAAAAGCAAAAACTGCTCTTTTGCAAATAAATGTTTATGATGATAGCGACAATTCAGTCTATTACACTTCAAAGCAGATTGATTTACTGGAAGGCATTAATAGCTACAATCTCTCCCTTAATATTGGCGAAGAATTAACCACTCCTTATCTGAAAATAAACGTTTCAATGAAATGGTTTGAGCTTGATTTAGGGACAATAAGCGGAATAGCAACCCTTCAAGAGCCTTCAGGAGAAATTGAAATCGTAAAGCAGTCGAACAAAATAATAATCACTAATTCTAAAGAAACAGTAATTCCAGCTTTCAGCCAAGAACAGCAAATAAACATTTTAGAATCGTTATTGATTAAATCAGCAACAGTTCCATACTCACTAACAGCATCTTCAATAATCTATGAGGTTCCCTCTTTGAATCCAGGAGAAAGCATAACATTAAGCTATGAAATAGACTACTTGCTTCCATTATTAGTCCTGCTATTTCTAATAATATTGACTTATTTCTCTTTAACCAAATCTATTAAGGTCAAAAAAGAATTAAAAGACATTAAAATAAGCCATAACTCCCTTAGTTTCAAAATAGTGCTGAAAATAACCAATGTTTCAAGCAAAAAATTCAGCCATTTAAAAATCCTGGAACATTTGCCATCAATAATCTCTGACATTCACAGCTTTGGCACAGTGCATGGAGACATAAAAATAATCAACAAGCAAAAATTCATCCAATGGGAAGTTAAGAATTTAAAGCCAAAAGAAGAGGTTGAATTCAGCTACAAAGCCAACACTAAAATAGGGTTCTTAGGGGATTTAACACTTGACAATAGCAGGGTTGAAATACTAAATGATGAGGGCAAAATTGACAAAAAACTCAACACTCAAACAATAGTGCTTTCAATAAACCAAAAAAATAAATGAACCAAAAAGGTTATAAAGAATTGTTTTTTTATTTTTCTCCTATGTTAGATAAATATTTCAGCACATTCAATGTTTTATGCTCTGAAGATAAAGAGACAATTTCCAAGGAAAAATTCCAGCAACTTTTAAAAATAAGATTAAACAGAACCCACAGCACTACTGATTTAGAAACAGTCATCATAAAGACTCGCGAGCAATTCTTAAGCTCAGTCAATGATGAAATGTACATTGGCGATTTATTCCAGGAGATCTATAACCCTAACAAGCAGTCATTGGATTCTAAAAAAGACTATGTCTATAGCGAATTCCATAATTACTTCTTAACAGAATAAGATTTAATACTGCCAAGTGATAAAGTTTAAAAATACTATATTAGCTAATATATTATTAATGCTCTGGTAGTCTAGTGGTTAGGACATCAGCCTGTCACGCCGATAACCTGGGTTCGAATCCCAGCCAGGGCGGGAATTCCATAGGTATCACTTAAGGTATGAACTAAAAAGAACAAATACTTAGGTGATATACATGGATGAATTAGACATACATGACAGAAGAAAAAGATATGAAAAAACTGTCAAAAATATAGAAAAAGACAAAAATTTAACAACAAAAAATAAAGAATTTCTATTAAAATTAAAAGATGACTTATTTGCATTCGGCCTAAGTCTTGATAGGGTATTATTTTATCTGCATAGACTTAAAAGAATGGGCAAATGGCTTAACATGGATTTTGATAAAGCAACAATTGATGATCTAAAAAGATTAATTGTTGAACATGTTGAGAATGGAAGAGTTCCATCAACAGGAAAATCTTACACAGAAAATACTAAGAGAGATTTCAAACGATCCTTAAAGAGTTTTTACAAATGGATAGCAGAAATTCCATGGACAGAAATGAATTATCCAGACAAAGTCAAATGGATTAACATAGGATTAAAACAATGCAAAGCAAGACTTCCGGATGACTTACTCTCAAAAGAAGATATAAACAAAATGATTGCTCATTCAGGAAATTTAAGAGACAAAGCAATGATTTCAACACTTTATGAAGGAGGTTTTAGAATAGGAGAATTATTAAATATTAAACTTAGGGATTTAAGCTTCACAGAATATGGAGTAAAAGTTATTGTTTCAGGAAAAACAGGAATGAGAACAGACTTATTAATAAATTCAACACAACTGCTTGCAACATGGATAGAAAATCATCCACTAAGAGACAAAAGAGACAGTTATTTATGGATTACTATGTCAACAAACAACAAAGGCAAAGGAATGAAATATGGAGGAGTAGCCAAGAGATTTAAAGAGATTGCAAAATTATCAGAAATACAGAAAGATGTTAATCCTCATAACTTTCGACACAGCAGAGCATCAGAGTTAGCAAATAAATTAACAGAAGCTCAAATGTGCAACTATTTTGGATGGAGATTAGGCAGTAAAATGCCAGCAATCTATGTTCATCTCTCAGGAAGAGACATTGACGATGCCATTTTGAAGATGCATGGCTTAAAAAAGCATGAAGAAGAGCTGGAATTCACAGAAATCAAATGCCCAAGATGTAATCAAAAAAACAACTCAGCAAGCAAATACTGCTCATACTGTGGACTACTCGTTGATGAAAAAGAGGCCATAACAATGGTAAAAGTAGGAAATGACATGATACCTTACTCAGCAATCCAAGAAATGATAAAAGCAGAGATACAAAGAATGAAATAATTTAATTTTATTCTAATGAATCAAATCTTATTTTTTCATATTTTTCTATTATTATATCTAATAATTCCTCAGGTGAATTAATATTGTCTAATTCTTTTTTTAATATTTCAATAATTGAAATATTAACATGATGAAATGCTTTAATTTTAGTTAATTTACATATTTTTCCAAGATCCCCAGTTGTTCCTTCAACAGAAAATATAATTCCAAATTTACAATTATGAAAAATTAATTTAGTTAAAAAATGATTTAATTGGCTAGAATTAACTTTTTCAGTTGTATTTTTGCATTCGCATAAAACATATTCTCCAAATAAATTTTTAAATGGATAAATTAGATTATTTCTAAAAGCTATATCTATTTGATACTCTTTTAATATATTATCACTAGGTCCGACATTTATATTTTTAATAACATTTATTTGATCCAAAGTACTTAATAAATAAGTACAACAATCTTCAAATCTTAATCCTTTTTCATTATTATCTTTTGAATTTTTAATCCAATTAGAAAAAATATTCAATAAATTTTTATTAAAACTATTTAAAAAACTAAATTTATTTTTTTCTTTTGAATAAAAATAAATAAAACTTTCTGGAAAATAAATAAAATCTTTTAAACTATCATAATTTTTCCTAACAAATGAAACAATTTCATCTAATTTTTCTTGAGAAAAAAATTCTGTTTTAAGAACTAAATATGCTTTTCCCATATAACAAGTGGATATTTTTTTTTCTATTTCACTAACAATATCTTCAATAAATGCAAATAAAGTGTATTGTTTCAATTTTTCAACATTATTCTTTTTTCTATAAATCCAACCTAATTGATGTAATATAAGTCCTTTATGAATTCTTTCTTTCTTTTCTAATTCATAATCATTTAAAAATTTATAAATATCTTTATATGCATATTCTGCTAATAATAAAAATTCTGCTGATTTAAATTCATTATATAACATAAAATAAAAGTATCCAATAGTATTTGAAAGAATTAATATTTCTTTAGTCTCTTTTATTTCCTTTAATAAAGCAATAAAAGAATGAAAATAATCATAAGAATTATTTGCTTTTGCACAAGTTTCAATTAGTCTTTTCCCCTCAACTGAATAATCTTTTGTAATTTCATTTAATTCTTTATCTAACTTATCTTTTAATCCTTGAGGAATAATTCCTTCATAATTATTTTTTTCAATAACATATTTCATCAATAATTTTGCTATTCCAAATTCATCAACCATTAAAATTTAAATAATTTTTAACTATAAAAATATACCTTATTTAATAAAATTTCATAGACTGAAAAATATATTATTTTATTGATGTTTTTTCTTTAATAATCATTTTTTTTTACAAAAGAATCAAACATAATTAAATCAATATTAATATCTTTAAAGAATAAATCAAAAAAATAATTAGCTTCTTTTTTTATTTCTTTATTACCTATTTTTGTAAAAAGCCATAAATATTTTGGAAAAGCATCAAATAAATATTTTAATCCTTCTTCATAAGGTAATCCATCTCTAGTTTTATATTTTAAATAAAAAACTTTATCTGATTCCTTTTTCTCAATTATTTTTTTTAAAAAAATTTCTGCAATAGGTATTAATTTA
>Ga0172381_10002643_pt1 | contig 19562 bp, 19 predicted proteins | sample Leawel6488metaG_FD_119754 | JGI IMG/M metagenome (GOLD analysis project Ga0172381, IMG submission 119754) | Leachate microbial communities from a municipal landfill in Southern Ontario, Canada - Leachate well 64-88 metaG | ecosystem: Engineered > Solid waste > Landfill > Unclassified | place...
CCTCTAAACGTACCGGCCGGGAAAAAAGCCCCACATTAACGGCATTTACGCACTGTAGGTAAACAGCACACATGTCTATTCAATATATCGGCCACGCGACCGTAACACGTTGTTACAGTGTTACATATCGGCCCGCTGGCTGCGTGCGTGGGGGCGCGTCCGTCAGCTGGCACGGTGCGTGCATGGGGCGGTGACATGGCTATCTGGAGTCAGAGAGACCTAGTCGTGGTGCGTGACGCACTGTGGATCGAGGCTCACCTGAGCGGCGCGCTAGCGTCTCCGGCCGAGCTCGCTCGGATAGAGGAGCGGGCGCTGGATGTCGCGCTCGTGCATGCATATAGATACGGTCGGCGGGACGAGGAGCACGCGCAGCACCTGCGCGAGGAGCTATTGCCCCGGGCACGTGCCGGGGTGGCGGCCGCCCGTGGTGGTCGGGTGGCGTACGAGGCGGACTACGTGGCCCGGCTGGAGCGGTCCCTCACTGGTGCCGAGCGGGGGGCCAGGTTCTACGGCCGGCTGGCGGAAAAGCTCTGCGCACACGGGCTACCTCCGGGCGTGCTACTCTCACAGCGTGCCTCGTCACGCACCTGATCCCACAGTCGTCGCTCGTGCCCTCGCCTCCGTCGCCTCCGGGCAGGCCATCGCGGAGGTGGCACGTGACATCGGAGTGAGTCCATCCACGATCGCCGTATGGCGCCGCAGGTTCGGCGGGGCGTCAACGCCGGCCGTCCCGTCACCCGTCGTACTACGAGAGCCCCCGCTACCGGACGCCCTCGTGGAGCTCGCCGTAGAGCTCGAGTCGGCGGGTCTCGGCGACCGAGCGGCACTGTGCCGGCGTGCGTCGGACGCCCTGCGTACCGCGGGCACTCCGACGGTGCGAGTCGACGCGACCAACGCGGTCGAGACAGCGTACGAGATGCTTACGGCGATGGTCTCCGACGCCCGTGCGGCCGTTATAGTAGGCAATTACACGGCCGCCAGCAAGACAATGGCATCTGCATCCAAGTTGCTAAACGACGTGGAGCGGCTACGATCGCGCACGGCGGGTGACGACGACGTGATCACGGTGACACGGCGGGATCTGGCGGAGGCCGAACGTGCACTCGACGATTACGAGCGTGTCGCACTGGCGGGGCCTCTCGTCTGCGAGCGGTGCGGCGTGGAGATTCGCACTGCGTGGGCCGAGGAGCGCTAGAGGCCGAGGCGGCTGCGTCCGACTCCGTGCGTGCGCGACTGCACTCGTGATACTAGATTGCGTTGCGCCGCAGCCGCAGCACATATCTCGCCTGCTCGTGGTGCGGGCTTGTCAACCAGCACCTCGGCTAGCTCGTTGACCGCCTCACACAGCGCGTCTAGGCGGTTTGGACTTGGCCCGCGAACGTCGGGCTCCCACGTCGTCATCTCTAGCTCTAGCTCGGAGTGTACACCTACGTGGTGTACACGACCGGATTCGTACATCGAGGCGACGGGGTGAGCGCGAGTGCCCTTGCTCGTGCGTGATACGACCTCCCGCACTACGATCGTGCCGGGTACGCGACGTGGGAATGGCGCACGTGCACCGTGCGGTATCACTACGACTCGTTGTCCACGCTCTTTTGCGCGCGCGGCTATATTCGCGCGCGCGTTGTCCCCGATGTGATTGCGTTCGATCACTACTCCCGCTGCGCCTGCTAGGCAGCGCTCTACGATCAGATCACCCCACGCCTCGGGGGAGTGGTGCGCGGTCTCGTCGCGCGTCACGTATACGTGCCCGTGCGAGTCAAGGGCGCATTCGATGATTCCGGTCTCGTCTGCGTCAGGGCGATCGGACAGGGCAGGGTCGCACCCGAGTATTGTTTGCACCACGTTACTAGGTACTATTGCTACTCGATTATTATCGATCCACTGTTGTTGCCACAATGCGCCAGCATTCTCGTCGAACACCTCGCCTAGCACCTCCTCGAGCCAGCGACGCGATCCACGTACGTATTTGCGTGTCTCATCTCGCAGGTAGTCACGCCCGAGAAATGGGTTCTCGAACATCGTGCCACGTATGAGTCGATGATCGTCTGGGTTCGCCTCGTGCTGATCGAGTAGGAATCGAATGACGTCGTTTTTGCCCTTGCTAGTGGTGTCCCATACGTACTGTGCGACCCCGGTGCGCACTGCAGTAGTCAAGGTGTCGAACGCCTCGCGTCGTGTCGTGTGCAGCCAGTCGACGATTTCGGTCATCCACGCATAATCGAGGTTTTCCGATCGCGATCGGCCCGGCGCCTCGGGGGTGAATGCGAGGGCGACAACGCCATTGGCCCACCGTACTCCGTCGCTGTAGGGCTCGGCGCGACACCACGGCGGGGAGGTCGCTACGATGGCCGCGACCTGCACGGCACGCACACGGTCGACAGTCGGAGCCATGAGAGCGGGGTGCGTGCACGTGCCGTGCTCGACTCGCGAGTTGAGGTCGACGGCAAGGCCGAGAGTCTTGCCCCACCCTCGTCCGGATATGGTGCCCCATGATCGCCATTTACCGGGAGGGGGGTGCTGTACTCCGCGGAGTCGGTGCGCGGTGCGCATAGCGAGTATCAGTCGGGTAGGATTGTCGTGCGCGGTCCACGGATCGTGTCCTATTCGGGCCCTGACGTACGTGCGCGGTAACGTGGTCATGGGTTTTCGGCGTTGTTCACTGAGATGTCTGCGCGAGCTTGCGTGCGCGCGTCGAGCTCCGTGATCGTGAGATCATCTCGGTCGTCCCCGAATGGCGGTAGGCCTTGCGACGCGCGTGCCTCTCGCACTCGTACGACCCGAGCAACGTCCGTGGGTGCGAGCACCAGCGTCGCTGTTTGTTGTTCGTCGTTCGCTAGCTCTGGCGCAGGGGCGATGCCAAACTCACGCGCTAGCGCGTCCACTACGGGCTGAGATACTACCAGTTTCTCTTCTCGCATGCGCTTGATCGTGTCGTGCAATCGTGCGCGTTGGTCGGAGCGCTCCTTGCGTTTCGCATCCAGATCCGGATCCGGGATCTGGTACTCGAGCCGCGGCGCGTAGCGTGAGTCGCCGTAGTTGATCGCGGTCCAGGGTTCAAAAAGTCCTACGCGCAACGCATCCTGGATCGCGGTGAGATCACCCTGCAATCGAGTTGTCGCAACACCAAACAGTGTGGCGATATCAACCCCGGGCGCTCCACCCACACTGCCCAGAGTAGCGTCCGTCCCCAGGTAGACTCGCGCAGCGGCCTTCTCACGGTTCGCCGTGAGCTCGGAAAACACTTGCCATGCGTTGGAACCGTTCGCCACGAAGTCTGTTTTCGCCCCGAACGGGCGAATACCTACGCCGGCCTCCCCACTCACGACGTCGGACAGCATGTTGATGAACGCGGATGCATCTGCACTCAGATTGTTGTTTTCGTCGTTGAGTGGTACGCCCTCCGGGAGCTCTCCTACGACGTGCGCCTGCCCGTGCGACTTGCTCGTTGCGCTCCAGTCAGACAGGCCGAGCGCGTGCGCGCCCCATAGCAGGGAGCCGGGCAATACGCACGCATCTTGCGTCCACGGTTTTAGGCCGAATTTACGGATTATGATCCAGTGACTATCTCCGTGCACTATGGGGACGCGCCCCATGTCGTCCCGGGTGTACGTTATTAGCACGTCTTGGATTGGATCATACTCGACGTGTTCGAGGGGCCATTCGGAGAGGCGCATTGATACGCACGTGCCGTCATCATTGATCGAGTGCTCTACGTAGCCGACGGCAACGCCGTGATTTGCTAGCGTTCCTTGCAGCCCCTCGAGCACGGAGCGGGGGGCGAACACGGATAGTGCGGCGCGCGCGGCTACGGCGCGGCCACGCGCACTGTCGTGGGGGACGATGCTGGTAGCTAGCGCCGACTGAGGGGCTATGCGATTGACGTACGCGGTGAATAGCGCGTCGTCAGTGCGCATCGCCTCGGCTAGTGCGCAGGGCTGGCGAAATTGACCGCGGAGTTGGGCGTCTCGGGCTGAGCGGATGGCCTCGACGGACCATACTGACGGGGTGATGCGAGAGCGTGGGATACGTGCGCGGGCGGCGGCAACGGCGGCCGCAAACTCTGCGGAGTCTCTCGTCCTGGGGGCGAGTCGTGATAGCCGCGCGATAGTGCCGGGGGCGACCGGTAGGCCGGCTAGTGCCCTGCGAAGGGTCACGGGTGTGACCCCCGTGTTAGCGTAGGTATCGCGATACCCGTGTGATATCACGTATTTGCGTAGGGTGTCACGCGCGGGGCGTGATAGGGGCGTGTGTGCCATGGGAGTACGTTAGCATGTAGGTGACTTGCGCACCATGTAGGGCATGGTAACATAGTGTCGGATGCGCAATTATCGCGTACTTGACTCGGTGGTGGACGTTATCGTCGATGATGACGCGCCCCTGCCCGTCGAGTTTCGGCTGCTGCGCGCGGGCGTCAATCCGACGCGCAAAGGCGACGTGGTGTTTGACGCCGCGGCGGCAGAGCGTGTGATGGCTGAGGCGGCTGCGTGGGGTGTTGATCAGTTGATCGACCTCGAGCACGACTCACTCGACACGTATACGCGGGCGGTGCGCAACAATGCTGCGGACGCTATGGGTTGGTTTCGCCTGGCGTTGCGCGAGGGCGAACTGTGGGCTGTAAATGTTACGTGGACAGCCGAGGGCGAGCGCCGGCTGCGCGCAAAGACGCAACGCTATATCAGTCCTGCTTTCGAGGAATCCGAAGACGGCAGCCCGACATGGATAATCAACGTAGCGCTGTGCTCAATGCCAGCGACGCATGGTGCACAGCCGCTGGTCGCGGCATCACTGGTCGCGCTCGCGGCCAACGGAGCAAACAGTATGGATCCCAAACTGATCACTGAGGCATTGGACGCGCTTATTGCTGGGGACGCCGAGAAATGTATGACAATTCTCAAGGGCGTGATCGCGTCCGCTGCCGGCGCGGAGGCGCCAGAGGAGGCGCCGGCAGAACCTGACGCTAGCGCCGAGTCCCCCGATCCCGCCCCGGATCCTAACCTCGTGGCGGCCATGGCGCTGCGGCGGCTCACCGGGCGCGAGGACACTACGGAGGCTATAGCGGAACTGCGTCGCATGCGTGACACGGTCGCGTCTCTGTCCGCCGAGCGAGACGCGGAGGTGTTGGCAGAGCGCCGCACGCTCGTTGGGGAGCTCGTGCGCCTCGGCGTGGAGTACCCGTCGACCGCATGGGCGGGTGAGGCAGAGCTGCGCAATCCGGTTAGGCGACTCGCTGGCGAACCGATAGCCGAACTGCGTGCGCGCGTGGCCGCCTATACGGCGTTGCGTCCTACGGCGGACACGGCGCGAGTGTCGCCGCCCGTATCGGGTAGTGATTCTGACCATGAGCGTCGGCTAACCGCCGGCATGACCGATCAACAGCGTGCCGATTATGTGGCCCTCCGTGCCACTCGGAGGGCTCAGTAACATGACTGCAACTACCGTCGAACGCAATACGAAGGACTTCGGGGTCGTGCCGTGTAAGGGTACGTTTCCGCAGGCTGCGAACACCCTGGTTCTCAAGGGCACGTTCGTGTCGATCGATTCGAGCGGCAACGCTAACCCGTACGCGGAATCCACCGACGGATCTGCGTCGCTTAACGTTGTTGGGATCGCGAAGGCAACGTTCGACAATCGCACTACCGCTCCCGAGGGCGGCGGCGCGGGTGCCATCAATACTGAGGTGGAGTACGGCGTTCGGGAGGTCCCCTATGCGGGGTCTGATCCAACTCCGGGCTGCGTTCTATGGGCGATCGACAATCAGACTGTGTCGATAGAATCTACGTGCACCGCCGGCGGCGGGACCAGCGGGCTAGTAGGGTATTGCGTGTCGGTCGATACCACGGCCAGCACGTGCCGCGTGCTACTCGGACCTACTGTCGTAGGGCAGATCGTGATCGCCTCCGGCGAAATGTCCCAGCTCGATACTGCGCAGGGCGAGATCGCGGAACTTCTTGCGGACGCTGAAAGCGCGCTGTGCGAGAAAGAGATCCCCCTCGGCTCGTTGCGGCTGAATACCGGGGCAGCGATTGCTGCGTTCGTCGACAATACGACGGACGGGTTCTCGGCGTCGAGCACGGAGTGCAACGGTGTACGCTGGAACAACGACACGGCTGCGCGTATCGTGGTTGCGGGTACCGTTGACATCCCGGCAGACGCGGACGACTCGGTCGCCGTGGTGATGCACGTCAAGGGTTTCCGCGTTGGGGAAGCCGATGCCGCCATGGTTGGTACGGTGACGGCGTTCGCCCAGGTAACGGGGGCCGCGTTCAGCGCGGACGATAACGCGGGTGGTAGCACTACCGCGTTCAATGGCGCGACCACGGTGGTCACGGACGAGACGCTCTCGTTCGCCGCCGGCGTGCTGCCCGCGGGATCCACCGTGTCGTTCACGTTCACCCCTGATGCCGCTCTGGACGGGGACGACTTCGTTCTTGTCGGTATTCGGCTCGTTTACACCCGCGAAATGAGGGTCGCGTAACATGGCAACTCCGCAACAACTACTGCAACGTGATGCATCGCAATCGGTGATCGAGTTCTCTCAGGAATTTGATGCCGCATTTGTTGCCGCGCCGTCCACTCAATGGTCGCGCCAATTTGGGTTGGTCGTGCCCGGGAAATTCCGGCATACCATCCCGATCCCCGTGGACGCCCCCGGTTTCGTGGAGCGCTCGGGCGACGACGGTATGCGCGAGCTGTACGCGCGATCGCTCTCATTCCAGCCGAAGGAGTGGGTAGACGGGGTGACGGCCGACGCCAGGACCCTCGAGGGGCCCGATTTCATTGGGTGGCAAAAAGCCCCTGCGAACATGGCGCAAGAGGCTATTCGGCATCCGGACATCCTCGTGGCGGCGCTGCTGGAGGATAATCCACTGCTGGACTTCTACCGCATTGAGCGACCCGGCGGGAGTACGGCGAGCACGATCCATCTGTTTGATGCCTCTCATCCCGTCAACGTGTTTGACACGACTCTGAGTACGCAGGGTAACCTGATTGCACAGGGGTCCTATACGGATTTCAGCGAGGCGCTGTTGACCGCCGTAGTTGGCCACTTTGATGCATGGAAAGCCGCCAACGGTAAGCCCATGAATCTCGTACCGTCACACGTTATCGTGCCGGCGGGGCGCATCGTGGCAGCCCAGAAGTTCTTCGCGCGCGACACGATCGTGGAGATCCTGAAAAACGTCGTTGGCAACGAGAACGTGGCCGCGTCGCTTACGCCGAACGTGTTCCAGAACACGGTGGTCCCGGTCAAGGTGAATGAGCTAACTGACGCGGACTATGTGTATTTCGTGTGCGCAGCCTCCGGCGTTAAGCCGTGGGCCTTGCAGGACGGCGGGACCCCAGAAGAGATCATCTACGATAAGACGAGTGATCACTACAAGAACACGGGCAAGGTGGGAATCAAGTATGTGCTGGTCCAGGGCGTGGCGGGTTGTCTGCCGCACGCCATCCTGCGCGTTGATCTCAAGTCCACGAGTCGTTAATGGCATACTGCGATCTTTCCGATCTCTTTGCGTACGGATTGCCCCGAGGGGCACTCCGTAATGCAGGGCGTTTGGTGGGGTCGGTCGACGTGGTCACGAACACGATCGAGCTCGACGTGCATGGGTTGGCGTCGGGCTCGCCCTTGTCTTTGCGTGCCGAGGCCGGCGGGTTACTCCCTTCCCCGCTGGTCTCTGGCACGATCTACTATGCGGTGCCGGTGAGTGAGTCGCGCTTCAGCGTCGCGGGTACCGTGGGCGGGGCGGTGATCGATATCACTACTGCAGGCTCGCGTATCGTGGTGGTCACGGATCTCCCCGAGGCCGCCGTGCGTGAGTGGGCGTCCCGGCTCGTGGACGAGATGCTGACGGGGCACGTGGTCCCGCTGGACGCGCCGTATCCTGAGATCGTGCGTATGACTACGGCGGAGTTGGCTGCGGGTCGTCTGCTTGCGATGACCGGGGGGCAGTCCCCGGCGTTGGCCACTAGCACGGACGCGGCGCAGAAGCGACTCGATCGCTGGTCTCGGGGCGCTAAGGTGCGCGGTGACAACGCGCCGAAAGCCGCGGCGCTCGCTACTAGTGCAACATCGTCGTATCGCGATCCACGAGGGTGGCGCGAGTTTGGGGGGCTGTGATGGCGCCGGGTTACCGCCAGGTACAAGGGTGGACACGCCCCGCAGGCGCCGGGTTTTTTGGCAAGCCGCGCGGTCGTGGTACGATCGCGGGGTTGCGCGCGGAGCTAGCTGATCTGCCTCTATCGCTGGCGCACGAGGTCGCAAAGCGGGCCGCGCCGGTGGTAACAGCGGCGGCGGGAACGTCGTATGATTCAGGGCGAAACGTGTATGGTGACGCGCGCAAGGAGTCGGTAGAGGGGGCTCCGCTGTCGTTGCTGCGCACGGGCACTACTCGGCGCACGGTCAGGTTTGTCAACAACGGACGGATCGTGCGTTGCGCGCTTGGTACGCCGTACGCCAAATACCTGATCGGTAAGTATGGAATCTTGCCGTGCGGCAACGCGGCTATGCCGAGTGAGTGGCGCGCGTCTCTCGACAGGATCGTCGCGAATGTGCAGGCGGGATCATGATCTACCAACTCGCTCTAGATCTGGCGGCCCGGATGCAGGCGCGCAAATTCCCGGTGTCCGTGTTTTACGGACCCGAGCGTGTGTCTCGACAGGGGTGTGATTCGATGCGAGTGCTCGTGTCACGTGACACCGTGGGCGGGGACACGGTGATTCCGGCGCGTAGTCAGCACCGAAACCCGGTGTGTACTCACACGCGCGGGCTCGGTGTTGTTGCGCTATTCGAGGTTTCGTCCGCGGTAGCAGGGGCGCGAGTCAACGAGCACGAGCACGAGTGTGACGCGGTCGTTGATGCGTTTCTCGTGGAGCTATTCTCATGGGGCGAGGAGTCCGGTGCGGGTGTGATCCCGATCGTGGAGACCCGGTATGTGTCCGCCGAGGAGCGTGCCTCTGGAGCGGAGACCCTCTCTGGTGCTGTTTATCTCGTACGATTTCAGGTCCCGCGCGGCGTGTTCGCGCGTGACTACGAGGGTGCCGCGCGGGTCGCGATAGACTCGTACGAGGCAGGCTGCTCAACTCGCGCGTCAAAGCGCGGCGGAACGTTTGAGGTGATTGACTAATGGCTACACTCCCCAAGGCCACCACTACGGTTTCGGACACGGCGGGCGCTATCGCTAAGGGCCTGGACGTCGTGTGCGTCTGGTCTCCGGTCGCGACTAATGCAGATTGCGTTCCCGTGCAATACACTAACGCGAGCGCTATTTACGCGCGACACGGCTATTGCGAGGGCGTAGAGTACGCCGCATTGCACTTTGCGCGCACCGGCAATCCGATGGTGTTTCAGGGGTTGCCTATCGCGACTCCGGGGGCGATCGGTCGGGTTGACACGTCGGGGCTTACGGCGGGCGGAACCGCGGCGGTCTCGGCCGTTGGCGCCAGCACTCTCAACGAGCACGACGGCGTGTGTGAGGTATTGACCGGCGGTGTTGTCGGTACCGACCAGATCGTGCTTGGTCTCAGCCTGGACGGTGGTCGCACCGCCAAGCGCGTGCGCTTGGGTTCGGCGTCCACGTACACGATTCCCTACGAGAACGTGTTGCTCTCGTTTACCGGCACTCTAGTTGCGGGAGACGAATTCACTTGGCACTCGAGTGCACCGCGTTCTGACGCATCGGGCTGGGCTCTCGCCCGCGCGGCGTTGGCCGCTCAAATGAAGGCTTTCCGATCGATCGTATTGTGCGGCGACCTCGTTAACGACACCGAGGCCAGCGCGCTGTTGACGCACGTCAACGCTTACAAGACCGAGAATGAGCGTGCGGTCTACGCACGCGCCAGCATCTCAGATCGTGCGCCGTTGGCTTCGCTTAGCACGGCCGTGCACACCAAAAATGGGACTGCAACGCTAACGTTCGAAACCGACGATGATACGATCACTCGGTCCGGGGGTTCGTGGATTTCGGACGGTTTCGCTGTCGGGGACGTGATCGTCACGAGCAGCGTGACGAACGCAGGCCCGTACGTTGTGACGGCCGTGTCCACACTTGTGTTGACGGTTGAGACGGACGATTTGGCGGACGAGGGTCCCTCGTCCACGATCACGGTCACCGGGTCTATGGGTCTCACGTTCATCAGCGCGACCGATATCGTCACGCGCTCCAGTGGATCGTGGGTCGCTGACGGATTCCGAGTGGGCGACGTCGTGACGGTCGCCGGCGCCACTAGCGCTGGCGAGTACACCGTGGCCGCTGTCGACGCCCTTGACCTTGATCTCGGGGCGGGACTCACAGACGAGGTCGTGGCTGCTGGTACGTGTACGATCGTCGCGGGCCAGACCAAGGCCGCGTGGATGGCGACGCAGGACGCGGAGTTCGCGCCGGTGGACGCAGAGTACCGGTTGTCTCTGAGCGCGGGTCGCGGTCGCACTACGTCACCCCTGACGTCGTGGTATTTCCGCCGTCCGTCAGGCTGGTTTGCGTCAATCCGTGAGTACCAACACGATCTGCAGATCGCCCCTTGGCGCAAGAGCGACGGTCCTACTGGCGCCGACCTCAATGACGAGGCGGGCAATCTTGGGGAGTGGGACGATCGCGTGGACGGAGAGGCAGCGTGTGCCGCACGGTTCACGGCGTTTCGAACCTTTGCCAACGGGCCCAGTGGTGCGTACGTCGCGCAGTCACTCACTCGCGCGTCGGACTCGTCTCTGCTTTCGCACACGCATCACGTGGCCGTCGTCGACCTCGCAGAGAACGTAGTGCAGGCCAGCACGGAGGATGCCTGTATCGGGGCGAACATCCTGCTCGAAGACGACGGTACTGCGACGCGGGCCTCGTTGTCACTCATAGAGGATCGGGTCAACACCGCCATTCGTCGTGCGTTGCTGGACCCCGGTAAGGAGGGTCCCCGCGCGTCTAACGCCTACTGGGCTGCCGACACGACGGTGATTTTCAACGTTCCCGAGCCTGAGTTGCTAGGCACTCTCACGATCGTTCTCAACGGCACCGTGCATTCGGTCGCCACCACAATCCGCGTAGCGTCCGGAGGACAGTAACATGGTTGCAAATAATGCATACCCCACGTTGAATGGTATCACGCCCTCATGGGCGGACTGTGTGATCACTCTCGCCCCGGACGGATCCCCCCTGCTGGAGAGCCTAGATATCAAGGCGATCAACACGAACGCATCCGTGGAGACCGGCGCGCAAAAGTCCGGCGGCCGCGTAATGAAGCGCACCACGGGGGACCTAACTACTGAGTGCAGCATGACATTGTACCGCAGCGGGTACCAGAAGCTGCTGCGCGGGCTAATGGCGGTTGCCCCGTCGCGCGGCTCGGTCAGATTGATCCGGTTCGTGCATTTTAACATCGCGTATCAGTACACTCCGCAGGGCGATCCCGAGGTCTATGAGCGGCGAGTAAAGGGCTGCTTTATCTCGGGGACCGCCATGAACGGCGCGGAAGGCACGGATCCGTCGGAGGTCGAGGTGCCATTGAGTGTCGTCGAGATCTGCGACGTGATCGATGGAGTTGAGGTTTCGCTGTTGTAACACCGGGGCAAAGGAAGGGATACTCACATGTCTACTCTGGCAGAAATCGAGGCACGGCGAGCGGCGCGAAAAGCGGGGCTCGCCGCCCAACGCGACGAGCAAGCTCTAGTTGATCTTGAAGCGGTGGACGCATTGGAATGTGAGCACGGTGACGCGAGCGTTGCGGTGATCCGGGTCCCGTTCTCACCTGGACGAGTTACGTGCGCCGTCGTGCGCGTGCCAAAGCCCGTCGAGGTACGGCGCTATCAGGATCGCGTGCGTCCGCGAGGGTCAGACAACGCCCTAGGCGACACCGCCAAGGCCGCGAGTGAGCTCGGAATGGCGTGCGTTGTGTACCCTCAGGGCGAGGCGCTTGACGCCTTGGTAGAGGCCCTGCCAGGGCTACCGACGCAGTTTGGCGTAGAGGCGTTGCAGTTGTCGAACGGGCGGGCAGACGTTGAGGGAAAAGGCTAATCGAGAGGAGTAGATCTATGTTGTGGCACCCTGGACTATACGCGGAGGGTCTCGTCGCGTGGGCCCGGGGTGACGACGGTATAGACGCGCAAGCCGCGGCCTTCCGCGTCGCGCACACCCTATCACTAGTAGAGCGCGCTCTTGCGCCCAAGGGGTATCGTGGCTGACGCGGCACAGTACCTGATCGAAGTCTCGGCGCAGGCTGCCGGTGTGGACACCACGGTAGCCCAGCTCGATACCCTCGCGCGCGGGTTGTCCGGGATCGGCAAAGACGCTGCCGTATTCCAGGACGCGCTATCTCGCGTTACGTCACAACTCGGAGCAGCGAGGGAAGCGAGCTCGGTTGCGTCTGCGGATCTATCCGAGGGTGCGTCTGCGTACGGTAAGCTAGAGCGCGCGGCTTTGCAGGCCTCCAAAGCCGCGGAAAAAGCGGCGCTTCGGAACCTCGGCGTAGTACCCCCCGAGCTTCAGGCGAAGGCCACGGCGGCCGCGGCTGCGCTCGACGTGCAGGCGGCCGCAATGGTTGGGCTCGAGTCGAGATCCAAAGCCGCCGCGGCCGCAGAGAAACAGCTCGTAGGTGAGCTCGAGGGTGTAAAGCGTCTCGGCGCGCACGTGAACAAAATCATGTCGAAGAGTTCTGAGGAACTCTCCAAAATCCAGTCTGGTATATCGATGGTTGGCGGTCCCGTGGGGCGCCTCGGACAGCAGGTGCTCGGCCCGGTGAAGGGCTTTGCTGATCTCAAATCCGTGCTTGGTGCGTCACGTGCAGCGATGTTGGTGGCCGCCGTGGGGGCGGCTTTGCTCGTAGTGGCCATTGCTGCCTTAGTGGTCGCGGTCGTGGCAGGCGCCGTCGCGATTGCGGGGTTCGCCGTGTCGCTCGCGTCGACACGACGCGAAGCGGAACTCTCGCAAGAGGCCTTTGCCGCCATGAACCCGGAGCTCGCGGCGCTTGATTTCACGGGGCTTACGCGCGATACGGGCGTTGCGTCAGATCGACTACGGGCGTTGACCAAGTCCCTTATAGGCGCGAAGGTAGCGGCCGCGGATATGCCTGTCGCGTTGCGCGCGGCGGCACTCGCCGAGGCCGCGCTCGGGCAGGGCGGCGCGGATGAATTCATTGCGTCGATGCGTGAGGGTAAGCTGTCCGTCCAAGAGTTCGCGAACACAACGGAAGCGAAGCTTGGGGGTATTGTCGGGCGGCAGATGCTTGGGCTCGAGGCGCAAGGGGCGAGATTCCGAGCGAACGTTAGCGATCTGTTCGGCGGTCTCAACATCGATCCGGTGTTGAGCGCAATGCAGTTGCTCGTAGGGCTGTTCGACCGCACGACAGAAAGCGGTCGCGCAATGCAGATGCTGTTCGAGAAAGTGTTTCAGCCCCTCATTGATCAGGCGGAGAACGCGGTGCAAGTCGTTGTCGGTTTCGCGCTTGGATTCTTGATCGGTCTCACGAAAGTTTACATTGCGTTGAAGCCTGCAATCAAGGCGATTGGTGAGTTTTTCGGGTTCGAGGACACGTCACTTACCGACGTGTGCAAACTCGCTGCGAAGGCGGGCGAGTTCATGGCTATGATTTTCGTTGGCGTGGCCGCGGCCTTTGGTGCAGTGGCCGTCGTGGTCGGCGTTGTCGTGGCCGCGATTTTCGCGCTTGGCGTAGCTATCGTCAAGGGGGTCGTATGGTTGATCACAGCCCGCGAGACCGTGACTGAGTTTTCGTACACGCTCGCGAACGCTATCGGCGAGGGCGTCACGGCCGCGATCGCGTGGCTGGGGTCGTTACCAGGTAAGGCTATCGAGGCGATCGCCTCTTTTGGTGGCGCTTTCGCAGGACTCCCCGGAATGATCGCGGGTGTGATCGCGAGTGTGATCGCGTATTTCGGTGGAGTGAATTGGGGCGACCTCGGGGCGAGCATACTGCGCGGTCTCGCCGCCGGTATCACCGGGGCGGCGGGCGTTGTCGTCAGCGCCGTCAAAAACGCGATCGGCGGGGCGATATCCGCGGCTAAGTCACTACTGGGGATCCACTCACCGTCCCGTGTATTTGCCGGCCTCGGCGAGAACACAGGTGAGGGTTTCGTAGGTGGTGTCGAGGGTATGACAGGCGAGGCGCAACGCGCTACCGCAGGGCTAGTGGCACCCCCCGACGTTGCGCCTGTCGCGCTCGCGACCGTGCGTGCGCATGATCCGCAGACGCCGCTTGAGCGGGCGGACGTTGGCGCTGGCGCTGGCGCTGGCGCAGGGCCGTCTCTGCACGTCCCCCTTACCGCTTCTGTGGGAGCGCCCGCGCCCTCCGCGTCGTCGGGCGCGACTGTCAGTATGGCGGGCGCGACGTTCAATTTCAACGGCGTCAAAGACGCGGAGGACGCAGTAGCCAGGTTCGGTGAGTGGCTGACTCGTGCGATAGAGGGGGACGTTGCTGAGCTCGGAGGGGCCACGCCGTGACTGACGCCGTTCTCTACTCGGGCCTCGTGATGCCCGATACAAACTCCGAGTTGTTCTCGGCGATCTTGCTCGGTGATCAGTGGTCGCCCGGTGTTGTGACGCTATCGGGTCACAATCGCGAGGAGAACTGGGATATACAAAGCGCGAAAGGCGCTGAGGGATCGTCGACGAAACTCAACGGGCGCCCCGTCGGTCAATTCCAGGCAGCCTTCTTTCTCGCCGATCAAGACGACGTGTACGCATGGCACACGTTCCAGCGTCTGATCGAGAGCACCACGAGTGGCCCTGCGCCATTTGCGTTGCCGATCTTTCATCCTGATCTCGCCGCGAATGGATTCACCGAGGTTTCCAACGGGGGCGTAGGCGGTCTAGTGTGGGACTCGCAGGGCGGCGCGACCGTGCAAGTCAAGTTCCTCGAGTATCGTCCGCCCAAGCCTAAGCCCGTGAAAAAGGCATCACCAAAGGGCTCGTCATCGTCTGCCGAGGGAACCGGGTACGGTACGCGAGAGAAACCCGATCCCAACGCAGACGCGAAACGCGAGCTCGCGGCCCTCGTGGACGAGGCGAAAAAGCCGTGACCGGAATAACCCTCGCCGGCGTGTCCTCTCCGCGCGGCCGCGTACAGATCCCCGCCTGGGGTGCGTGGTGGGCCGACGTGGATCTAGTCGAGGATGTTGCGTTGTCGGGCGCGGTCGCTCTTGTTGTGGCGGACGTTCCTCTCGCGTGCACGGTCGTATCGGGTGGCGCGATCAATGGGCGTGCTGCGTATCGCGTCGTTGGGGGTGCGGGCGGCTGGGGCACGACGCTCCTCGCTCGAGGGTACGCGGACGACGCAGGGGTGAGGGTTGCGTCGGTGCTCGCGGACCTCGCCCGAGAGACGGGGGAGACTGTGGCGGACGCCTCACTCACGGCGCGGCTAGGGTCTCATTACGCTCGGGCGGCTGGGCCTGCGTATGTGGCGCTGGCGGAGCTCTCACCTAGGGCGTGGTACGTGGACGCGGCCGGGGTGACACGGATCGGAGCGCGTGCTGTCACTACTTACGCCGGGGACGCCCCTCGCGTACGTATCGACCAGGCTGGGCAAATCGTGGAGCTTGCCGTGGACGAGGGTCTCTCGACTCTCGTCCCCGGTGTAGTGGTGGACGAGTCAACCCCTGCGACGGACGTGGAGTGGTCTTGGGACGGTGCGTCCCTAGTGGCGCGCGTTTGGTCCGGTCCCCGCCCCTCGCGTCGACTAGATGCCTGGCAGCGCATCTACGACGCACTGGACGCGCGCCGCGCGTACCGTGGCGTGTACGAGTATCGCGTCGTCACGCAGACAGGGGACGCCCTCAATCTACAGCCGGTGCGCACTGCGTCGGGGATGCCGGATCTCGTCCGCGTCCCGTGGCGTCCGGGCGTGCCGGGGGTCCGTGCGGACGTGACACTGGGCGAGCTAGTGGTGGTCGCGTTTTTGGATTCCGATCCGTCTCGCCCTGTAGTGATCGCGCACGAGGCCCCCGGCGCGCCCGGGTGGTCCCCGACACTGTTGGAGGTCGGGGGGACCGGTGGTGAGTTTGCCGCGCTGGCGGGTAAGGTTGACGCGAATTTCGCGGCGCTTTACTCCCTGTTTACGAATTGGACGCCGGCCCCAAACGATGGGGGTGCGGCGCTGAAACTCGCGTGGACTACCTGGCTCGCGGGTCCTCCGGCGCACCCAGCGTTCGGCGCGACGGGGTCGTCGAAAGTGAAGGTGGCTCTGTGAGTTACGGACGCGATGCGTGGGGGCTGGACTCGATTAGCACGACCAGGTTCGCGAGCGGTCGCGCTCTGGTTGCGCAGGCCCTATATCGTCGATTTACTACGACGCGCGGAACGCTACGCCACGGCGGCGAGTCTACGTCGTACGGGTACGATATCGTCGGGCTCGTCGGCGCTGTCGGCGTTGACCGGGCGTTGGCTATATTGCCGAGTGCCCTGCGCGCCGAGGCCTGCAAGGACGATCGCGTGCAGGACGTGACGGCCGTGGTCTCGCGCGTGAATAACGGGGACGGTACCGCGTCACTAACGATCACCATGAACGTATTGCTCGTCGATGAAAACGAGGCGTTTTCCGTGGCGTTCGCGGTGGCCGGTAGTACAATGACATTTGAGGGCGCGCTACCATGACCGTCGACATCTGGGATCTGATCGAGACGCAAACCCAGGCCGAGATATACGCGGACGCCCTCACTCGCGCTGTCGCCGCGGGACTGCCCGTCACATCGTGGCGAGCGGACGATCCCACGTTGGTTGAGTACGACTACCTGGCGGAAGCGCTAGCGGCGCGCGACGGGGTAGCAGTTGAGATCATCAAGGCAGGATGGCTATCCCAGGCCACGGGGGATTGGCTCACCGTGCTGGCGCTGGAGCTGTACGGTACGACGCGCGAAGCGGCTACGTACGCTGCTAGCACGGTTACGCTGGCGAATGCGGGAGGAGGGTTGTATGCGATCGATGCAGGTGGATTGATCGTCAAAAACACGCTCACTGGCAAGACGTATCACAGCACGGTCGCGTTGTCCCTGGCGGCGGGCGCGACCGAGTCTGTGGCTGTAGTGGCGGACGAGCCCGGTACTGACAGCGAGGCAGGGACGGATGAGATAGACGCGATTGTGACGCCACCTCTGTTGGGTGTGTCGATCAGTGCGAGCACACCGGCGTCCGCCGTAGATGAGCAGAGTGATGCGTCGCTACGCACGACGTGCATGGGTACGTTAGGGATGATTTCGCCCGACGGTCCGTCGGACGCATACACGTACGTCGCCACGAATACCGCGCTTACGGGCGACGTAGAAATCACGCGGGCGTGGACATTGGACGACTCGAGCACGGGGACTGTTGCGGTGTTCGTCGCGGGTCCGAACGGCGCGGTTTCAGGGGACGCGATCGCCCTCGCGCAAGCGGCGATCGATGTATGGGCTACGCCTTTGTGCGTAACCGCTTCCGTCGGTAATGCGATTGAGTTCACGCAGGCGGTCACGTTCACAGCGTCGGGTAATGATCTGCCCGCGGACTTGTCCGCGGCGGTAACGCTCGTGCTCTCTGCACTGTACGCGGCGCTTCCGATCAACAGTACGTTAGCGCTCTCGTCGATTTATGTTGCGATTCACACGGAGCTACTGCGCATAGGCGCAACCAACGTGGCGGTCAACGTGTCCGTGCCTGCGGCGGATTACGATCCGCCCGCCGAGGGGTCGGTAATCCTGCTAGGCGCAGTGTCGGGGACGGAGGTGTAATGGCCCGCACGTTCGCCAATTTGCCTCAGTATCTCGTGCCGGCGTGGCTGTCGTCTGGGGAGTCTGGCGCCAAGCTGCGCACATGGGGCGAGACGGTCGACGCGGATCTTGCGCGATTGCGGGCGGGCGTGACTCGCCGATTCCCAAGGTATGCTGCGGACGCGGACGACGATGTTGCGCTGATGCTCACGGGCACGGATAGGGGGATCCCTCGCGGGCGCACCGAGACGGGGGATCACTACGCCGGACGACTGCGTGCGTGGCGCGGCCCTAGCGGTCATCAGCTGCGCGGTGGGGCGTATGGGTTGATCGGACAGGTGCTTGAGTACTTCGGGCGCCCCGCGGGCGCGTACGTGCAGACGCACGACGTCAGCCAGAATTTCTACCGCGAGACCAGTGCGGGCTGGCGGATCGCCCTCCCCAGGATTACGTGGACCTGGGGTACGCTAGTCGCGTCAGAGTGGTCGCGATTTTGGGTGCTCGCGTACATGCCCACCGTGTTCGGCGCGCCCCCGGAGTTTGGTGACGCGGCGCTTTGGGGCGGGGCGCTCGGCACGCCCGGGTATTCGATCGGCATCGTCGGTCTCACACCCGACGATGCCAACGCGCTACGTCGACTCCTCTATTGCGCCCATCCGTGGCGCCCCGCGGGCACGCAGCCTGAGTGGCTCGTCGTCGATTTCGCCGGCGGCGGGTACGATCCTGACGTGTACTACGACACGTGGTCGCGAGACGACGCGGGCACTCGAGTGGCCGTGCGACACGACTCGTGTCGGTACGTTAGTCTCGATCCCGAGCACAACAATACGTACGCAGGCGACCCGGATGTGTGGTCGACTGCGGTGCCGTTGCTTGGGCCGCTGATGGTAGCGGCCGACGCTTCGTATCCGTATGTCACCGTAGAGTTGTCCGAGGGTGCGCCCTCCGCGTTTTTCATGGACGTCGTTAGCGGGGGCTCCGAGTTCGAGTGGCAGGCGGACGCCGTGCCCGACAACTACGCGCAGCCTATCGCCCTAACAGTCGACATGCTAGACGCGGATCCCCCTGTGGCGGGACTCGTTCTGCATTTTCCCACGGGCACGTATAGCGACTGGGGCACGTACGACTACGTAATGTCTACCACGTTCGAGGGCCGCCCTGCGTGTTTCTCGTCGAGCGTTACGCTCCCGGACGGGAGCGTTTACGCGGGCGACCCTAGTAGTTTTCCCTCGACCGCACAACTCGTTGATGACGGAGACGCACCCTCATGACCGTAAACGCAAGCGCATTCAACGTGCCGTTCGAGGCGCTCCTAGATCGAACCGCGTGTCTCGTCCCGAACGTGCAGACGTTCACAGCGTCGGGAACGTGGACCAAGCCCGCGAATGCGTTGCTAGTGCAGCTCGTTCTCGTGGGGGGCGGCGGCGGCGGCGGGGCGGGTTCTTCCGTCGTTGGCGCGCCCAGCGCGGGCGGGGCGGGCGGCGGTGGCGGTGCCAGTGGGCGCGTGTTTTTGCGTTCGCTCTCGGCCGCACTTTGTCCCGACGAAATAGACGTGGTAGTCGGTGCCGGGGGAACCCCCGGCGGTAGCGGGAATGCGTCCACGTGTACCTCCTCTAATCCGAGCTATCCGTCGTATACCTACTATCCGATGCTGATCACTGCGTCGGGTGGCGCCAACGGGGTGCAGGGATCTACGGGCACTGAGGGGGGTGCGGGGGGCGCGGGCTCGCCGTACTACGCGCAAGGTTCGGGCGGGGCGGGCGGAGATAGTGGAGTGACCGCCTACGATGGTATGCCTGGCACAGAGGGATATGCGGGCGTGGGGGGACATGGGGGCGGCGCGGGGACGTCCTACGGCGGGGGAGGTCACGGGGGTCTTGGCTAC
>Ga0172381_10002644_pt1 | contig 19554 bp, 14 predicted proteins | sample Leawel6488metaG_FD_119754 | JGI IMG/M metagenome (GOLD analysis project Ga0172381, IMG submission 119754) | Leachate microbial communities from a municipal landfill in Southern Ontario, Canada - Leachate well 64-88 metaG | ecosystem: Engineered > Solid waste > Landfill > Unclassified | place...
AAAGCCGACCAATTGCTCGCGGCGAAATCGTATGAGTTGGCCAGGGCGGAATATGTCAATGCAGGAAAATTAAAACCTGCTGAAAAATACCCGGTTGATAAAATCTCGGAAATTGATGAATTGGTTGCAGCGATCAAAGCGAGAGAAGACGAATATAAAAATCAACTTGCGAAAGCAGATCAGCTTTTTATTCGGAAAAATTATGAAGAAGCCCGGACAGAATATCAAAATGCACTGACCATTAAACCAGATGCCACATATCCTAAGGAAAAACTGACAGCCATTACAAAAGCGCTTGAAGAACTACTTGGTAAGCAGAAAGTATATGAAAACCTTCTGTCCAGCGGTGATATTTCTTTGAATGAAAAAGATTATATGAAGGCCAAAGATGCTTTTCAACAAGCTCAATCTCTTTTTCCTGAAGAAGCATATCCACAGAACCGTTTAAAGCTGATTTCTGTGCGGGTTGACAGCCTGTACAGAGCTAATAAAGCGCTTTATGATAAAGCGGTAGGGGATGGTGATAGGTTTTATAATTCCTTTGAGTTTGACAAGTCGATCGATGCTTTTACGCAGGCTGTAGCCTATCTCCCAATGGAAAATTATCCGCGGGAAATGATTATTAAAATTCGCAGGACCATTGCAGAAAATGCTATTGCTGATGTCCTTAATTCTACGGTTATTATTGAAGCAGGATCGGAAAAACAATTTGCATTTACTCCGGTGAGTATTGCTTCCCGGAAAAATAATTTTATCTTTTTGAAATTGAGGAATTTATCTGATAAGCCATTCAATGTTCTTATGCGCTATGGTAAAGATAAACAACCCAATGGCGGAGTAGTGATCCGTAACCTGAGTACGGATGGAAAAGTGAATGAAAGATTGGTCTCAGTCAGAGACCAGGACCTCTGGTATCGTGCTGATAATAACTGGATCAGTTTATATCCTCAAGGCGGGGATATTGAAGTTTCATTTATCCAGGTTTCAAGGGCAAAGTAAAGCATATTTCAGGATCCGGTCAGTTTCAGGTTCATCAGTGTACATTTATTGCTCTTCCGAAGAATATAGAATCTGATTCAACACCATCAATATTTCAGATCTGGTGTATGGTTTTGGCAGATATGCGTTACAACCTCCTGCTAATAACCTTTCTTTATCTCCGAACATCGTATAGCCCGTCAATGCAATAATGGGGATTTTTTCATAACCTTTCATTTTCCTTATTTGTTGGGTGGCTTCCAACCCATCCATTCCCGGACCAAGATTGATATCCATTAAAACAGCAGCATAAGCTTTTTGAGCCAGCTTTTCAATGCAGGATGGCCCATCCTGTACCCAATCAATTTCAAACCGGTTCCCAAGGAATGCAATCGTTAGCTGGCAATTTACTTCGTTGTCTTCAACAAGTAAAATCAAGGGTTTCTTTTTTCTTTTTTTCAAAGGAGTAAAATCGCCTGAATCTTTAGCCAACTCGGTATTTGGAGATAAAATTGGATGATCCGGTTTTTCCGGGAAAGGGATGTTAATTTCGAATGAGGATCCCTGGCCGATCTTACTTTCAACGATTATATCACCTCCCAGGACCTTGATCATTTTTTTTGCGATGGTAAGACCAAGTCCTGTCCCCTCAAAACTTCTGTTTTGCCCTTCACTGGCCTGTCTGAATTCTTCAAAGATCAGTTTCAGATGATCCTCGGAGATGCCGATTCCGGTATCTTTGATATGAATGTTCATCCATCGTGAATCCTTCCGGAATGTTTCCTGGACAACAATCGTTACCCCCCCGTTGTTAGTGAATTTGACGGCATTCTCTAAAATATTAGAGATGGCCTGTATAAAGAAGTAAGTGTCAATATATCCAGGAGTAATATCCATCTCCTTGAGTTCAAGAAAAAGACCCTTTGCCCTGGCCTGTTCGGAAAAATTATTTATCAGGTCTTTAAAACACTGATATGGATTAATTTCTACTGGATGAACTGCTTTGATCCCTGATTCCAATTGTGAAAGTTGCATAACAGAATCCAGCGTTTTCATTAAACGTTTTCCACTGATATTAATGTGGTTGGCCATTTCAATGAAATCTTTTTCTACTAATTCATTTGCCATAATTTCTGAAAATCCCAGGATGCCATTGAGAGGGGTTCGAAGCTCATGGCTCATGTTATTCAATAAGGTGGATTTAAGCCTTGAGGATTCTTCTGCACGCTCCTTTGCAAGGATCAATTCATGCTGGAGTGTTTTTCGCTCCGTGATGTTTCGCGCGATGCAAAGAACTTTATTTTCTTCAACATGAATAAGGCGCGCTTCATAGTATAGTTTTGTTATATCCAGCATCAATTCGTATTCAAAGTTTTGAATCGTTTTTGACTGGAGACACCGGTTTATCATTTCCCTGGTCCTAATAGCAATTGCCGGCTCAAAAAAATCGTCTACTCTCCTTCCAATAATTAAGGCAGGGGGAGCGATCAGATCTTTGGTATTGGAAACATAACATTCTAAAAATTTTCCCTGATCGTCAAACAGGAACATAAGGTCGGGAAGAGCTTCAATAATTGCCCGGTTCCTCTGATAGAGCGCCTGAAACTCCTGTTCCATCAACTTTTGCTTCGTGATATCCCTGCCACTTCCAACGGTACCTATCATATTTCCATCTTCATCCAGGATCGGAGCTTTCTGGACATCCAGATAAAGAAATTGTCCTCTGACATGTCCATATTCATTAAAACATCCTGGTGCCTTCTGCTGCATTGTCAACTCGTCAGAGTCCCTGCAAATTTCTCCAAATGTATGCCATTCAGTATCTTCAGGGTGAAATTTACGTTCCCTGTCAGCAAAAAACAGATCTGTTTTTCCGATAGGTTCATCCGTATCCCTTGCATTAAGCAGTTTCTCACATATAGCTTTATTGGCAAATAAATATCTTTTCCTAAGATCTTTTGCCCATAAAAGGTCCGGGATGTTATCAGTCATCAACCGGAGCATGTTGTACATATATTTGTACCGGGTACGACTGTCAACCAATTCCTGTTCAGTTTTCCTGCTTTCCGTTACATCATAAGAAAGACCTATAATCCCATAAGGGATATCATTATTATCAGTTACAAGTACCTTACGGGTTGTGTAAATTTTTAACTGACCTTCAACAGTGATCTCTTCCTCAAACAATTCCTGTGACTTACCAGTCTGTATGACGATCTGGTCACTCTCTTTGTATTTCCGAGCTCGTTCCGGTAAATAAAAATCAAAATCAGTCTTTCCGGTTATCTCCTGTGGAGTAGTTCTTAACTGGTTGCAAAACATCTCATTGGCTGCGATATAAACCCCATCAAGGCTTTTATAAAAAACCATGGCTGGGATGTTATTGATGATGGTATTAAGTACCATCTGCTCCGGGTTGGGTAATGATTTATCCATTCAATAATGGTTTATTGTTTTGTGAGTATGATCAGAGTTATTTCCGGATTGATCCCGATCCGGCCGGCGTATCCGACACTTCCTAGTCCTTGGTTGACATAAAGATATTGAGTTCCCTCTTTTCCGGTTTTTTTATATAATCCACACCATTCTTTATAAAGCCATTTGGAAGGGCTCCAATGAATGCCCCATCCATCAATTCCTATTTGTCCTCCATGCGTATGCCCTGAAAATGTGAAGTCTATTTTCGGATAATGGCGGCTGACAATACTATCCCAATGGGTTGGATCGTGGGAGAGCAAAAGCTGGGTTTCGAAATTTTCAGCGCCTTTTTGTGCCCGCTCAACATTGCCCATTCTTCTGAACCTGCGGGTTGCCCCCCAATTTTCAACCCCCAGAACTGCAATGCTGTCATTCCCTCTCCTGATTATTTTATTAGAATTGAGTAAAAGGTTCCAACCCAACATCTTGTAATATTTCCTGGCATCATCGAGATTACGGAGTTTTTCCATCCCGGAATGCCATCTCATATAATCGCCATAGTCATGGTTCCCCATAACGGTGAATATCCCCAAAGGCGCCCTGAGTTTTGATAAAACCGGCTCAAATCCATTACCATCCTTCGTGCAGTAATTAAACATGTCCCCCGTAAAAAAGATAAGATCAGGATGAAGATTGTTGATGATTGAAACTGCTTTTTCGAGTTTGGACTTGCAAGTCCAGCTCCCTAAATGGATATCAGAAATATGAACAATCCGTAATCCATCAAAAGCAGCGGGTAAGCCGGAAACCGGGACAATCTGCTCCCTGACCCGGAAATTATAATTTCCGAACACGGTTCCATAAAATAAAGTGAGAAATAATACACCACCAACAATCCAACCTGAAAGTAAAACGGGCTTGTTTCTATGAATTTGGTTAAATGGTCCGAATTTGATTTTGCCATTTATAACATGGGCATAAAGGAACCGGATCGCACGGATAAAATCCGCGATCAGCAAGGCAACTGCTGGAAGAAATTTGGATATGAAAACGATGAGAATAAAACTCATCACTTGTGTACGTAAAGGTTGATACCAGTCTGTAAATGGAATAACGAAACCGGTGATGGTACATCCCAGGGCCAATGCCAGAGGGAACCAGTAAAGAATGGTTATGAGGATCCTGATAACGGGCTTCAGTTTTGAAACACATGAAAGCAGGGAAAACCATAAATAAGCATCCAATAAAAGAAAAACGAAGAAAATTCTCAGGAAACCCGCATAATTTGGGAATGCAGAACGTAAGATCAAAACTAGTATCAGGGCAATGATGATAAAAGAAAGTGTGAAAAAAAACTTTTTCATTTGTTTTTCACATAATTGACCAGCCCCTTTGCCTTGAATATTTCCATGAGCTTTGATGGTAAAGGCGCAAACTCAAATTGCTTGTTCCCAATGATGACCAAACCTTTTTCGAAGTCCACATCCACTTTATCCCCTTGTCGATATGCATCCACAGCTTCCGGAACGAGAATGATGGGCAAACCCTGGTTAACGGATGAACGATAGAAGATCCGGTTCACCGATTTGCAAATGATAGCTTTAATTCCTGCAAATGCAAGCCCGACAGAAGGATGCTCCCTTGAGCTGCCACAACCAAAGTTAGAACCTGCTATGATGATATCGCCTGCTTTAACCCTCCCGGAAAAACTATTGTCAAATCCTTTAAATAAAAAAGGCATAATTTTTTCCGGTTCCGAACTTTGTACATTGTAAGTCAGGTTCCCGGCAAACATCTGATCTGTATTTAAATTGGAAACATCAGCGTAATTCCAGGTACCCTTGGAATACCGGTCATCCCCATCTTTTATATCAACAGTCGAACTCTGTGGGGCATGATAAGGGAACCGATCCTGTGACCTAACCCCGCGGGGATCAGAAATTTCCCCCCGGAGTGCGGAAATTGCTACCGTAGCTGGTGATGCAAGGTAAACATTAGCTGCGGGATTACCCATCCGCCCTTTAAAATTCCTGTTGGCAGTCGAAATGATGTTGTAATTGTCAGCAGGGATCCCTTGGCCTGTGCCCAGACAAGGTCCGCAGGAAGAGGATAATACATTAGCCCCTGCTTCAAAAAATATCTCGATGAGACCTTCCTTTAACGCTTTCAAATAAATTTCTTTCGAAGCCGGAATAATTTGTAATTGCATATATTTCGGTATTTTTTGGCCCTTTAAGACCAAAGCAGCTTCCCGGAGATCTTCAAGCCTGCCGTTGGTACAGGTCCCTATAAGCGCTTGCTGGATCTTTGTACCCGAAACTTCCGAAACAGCTTTAACGTTATCAACATGATGAGGCGCCGCGACGACCGGAAAAATTTCATCCAGGTTGATGCTGATTTCCTTCAGGTATGTGGCATTATCATCTGCCCATAGGCCTTCTGTCTTCATACCAAAATAGTTTTCCAGCGCTTCATCAGCCGGGAAAACGGCATTCTTTGCGCCCATTTCTGAGGCCAGGTTTGATAATACCATCCGGTCAGAAACAGAAAGCGTCTTTACGCCGTCGCCATGATATTCAATAGACATATAATCGGCCCCGCTGGAGCCGATCATCCCAATTATCCAGAGCGCAAGGTCTTTAGCATAAACGCCACTTTGTAAGCGGCCTGTAAGCGTGATCTTTACGGATTCAGGAACCCGGAACCAGGTTTCACCCTGTTTCCACAAACCGGCAGTTTCAGTACGGTCAATTCCAGCAGCAAATGCATTAAATGCGCCAGCTGTGCTGGTGTGGCTGTCACTCCCAACAATGATCATTTTTGGCCTTGCATATAAAGACATCAACTGATGACAAATCCCATCCCCGACATCATGGAATTTTCTGATGCCGAATTTTTCAACAAAAACCCTGATGGTCTGATAATCGTTTGCCAGTTTGGAATTGGTGGGCGGGGCATTGTGATCCAATGTAATCACGAGCGTATCAGGATTGGCTAAGGTTGTACCGCCCATTTTCTTAAAAGTACTGTAAATGCTCGATGTATTATCATGTGATAATATGAGATTGGGCCGTGCAAAGACAATACTGCCTTTAGCTCCTCCAAAAATTTTTTCAGCAAAAGTTTTTCCTTTCATATCTGATAGGGTTTAGTGGAACTGGTTTGAATCTTTCGCATCAAATGTATAAAAATCTCCGGTAAACACTGCCATTTCATTCTGATGAAAAAAATTTTGTTTAACCCGATGGAATTTCTAATTTTGCAGCCCGATTTGAAAAGATCGGTTTTTAAGTTCAAGCCTACATCTGGAGAGGTGGGTGAGTGGCTGAAACCAACAGTTTGCTAAACTGTCGTACGGGAAACTGTACCGGGGGTTCGAATCCCCCCTTCTCCGCAGCGGGGTATAGCGTAGCTCGGTTCATCGCGCCTGCTTTGGGAGCAGGAGGTCGCAGGTTCGAATCCTGCTACCCCGACTAAGACCAACTGATTTTCAATTAGTTGGTCTTTTTTTCATTTTCATATACGGGAACACGCTGTTAGAAGTCTTTTCCATCTTGTCGTCCGCTTTGTTCAAAAGAAAAGGCGCTATTCGAAAAAGCAAAAGCATTGAAAAATGCATAGAAAATCACACCTGCCTGCGTTTCAAACATGGATTCAAAAAGGATATTGCCTGCAAAAATCAATACAAAGATAAAATAGAGATATTCACCCCTGCGGAGCGATCTGATGGCAGGAATGAATAAAGTTGCCACCAGTAAACTGAATCCAACAACTCCAATAGTAATGAAGGTTTGAATATATTGATTGTGGGCGTTAAGCTTCTTCTTATAAACGGGGTATAATTGATGGTCGCGGTATGCTTCCATCAACACATCTTTCACATCACCCGTTCCAACTCCGAAAAAGAAATTTTGCCTGATAAGGCCGGCCGAAATTTTCCAGATTTCCATACGGGCTATTGTGCCATCGTTTGGATTCGATTGAATATTCTGGGATGAGGTTACCATGGTATCAGCTTTAGCAATCCTCTTAAAAGCAAAAGGAAATATCCGGGAAAATCCAATAAAAACCGTGGCCATGATCAGGAAAATATAAGTGACCTTTGTGAGCCCTATCTTCTTGTACAGCAGCAAAATGACAAAGAGTACCTGTGTAAGGGCCAACATGATCAATCCGGCCTTAGAGCTGAACAGGAAAATGAAAATTTCAAGATATAAAATAAGTAAGGATAATAACAGGATCTTTGGGAAGGATTGTTTGAAGGGATCAACTGAAAGATAGTAAAGCATGATCCCAACACCGAAAGTGAAATACATAGCCAGGTAACTTGTATGAAAGTACCAGGAGAGATTCGAATAATAATAGGTGTCGGGAACACCCCATCTTGCATTGAATAGCCAAGTATGGCCAAGCAAAATCAGCGAGCCTGTAATACATCCACCAATGAAAGATCCTAAGATGAGCCTGATCCTTGATTCATTGTAAACACTCAGATCGCTTGTAGCAAAAATAATTGGGAATATGAGCAATGATAATTTGACTTCAAGATCAAACCAGCCATAGCTGTAATCTGTTGAATATAACATCCCGACCAGATACAACAAATAAAAGGAAATAAATGAAATCGTATGGAGCCGCCACTTTTCTACAAATAACCGGGGTACTGTTTTCAGGTATATGCCGCTGAATAACCAATTGATCGTCATGACAACGATGATAATCGGAAGGATTTTCGGAAAAACCGGAAGAAAAAAAGCCAATGCAAAGCTGCAGATAAAAAATAATTGCTGATGCACGCGTTGTCGCATGATAAGATCAGTATTAACGTGAATTTTTTATAGTTGTCTGGGATCTGTTAACAAAAACAAAGTTAACGATCCCCGCCAGATATCCAAACCCATAAGATATATGTTGAACGAAAAATATCCAGGGCAGGTATATCAATAAAAATCTCTTTCTGTGTTTTAGAAATTCACGGAAAGTGAAAAATATATCAGATAACAGATATAATCCCAATCCGACACCGTAAACAATAAGTAATTCCGGTAAAATGAAAATTCCTGCCCACCCCAACGTCAGAAAAAGGACAAACAGGGGAGGGACAAATTGCCTTATGGAAGCAGGCTTTTTTAATTTACAGTTTACCAATGGTTTAAAAAATCCATATTGATAGAACATCTTAGCCAGGGATGAAATATCAGGACGTGCAAAGTACGAGATTTCAAGATCCGGGATCAAGTATATAGATCCTCCGTTTTCAAGGATCCTCGCGTTGAATTCATCATCCTGGTTGCGTAATAGCTCTTCATCAAACAGACCGATCCTGCAGAACAACGATTTTCTGAAACAACCGAACGGGACTGTATCGACTTTCCGGATTTCACGGGTTCCCAAACGATAATGAGCATCTCCAACCCCGAAAACAGATGATAAGGCAACAGCAATGGAGATGGCTTTACGGGAATCATTGGCGGGCTTTGTGACCCATATTCCGCCAACATTATCGGCGCTGAGTTCAAAAAGATACTTTACAAGTCTACTAATATAATTTTCCGGGTACCTGGAATGAGCATCCATTCTGATAATGACCTCTCCACGGGAGCTTTTGATCCCGGCATTTAACGCAAACGGGACAAACTTCCGCTCATTGAGCAACAACTGGATATTCGGGTGATTTTGATGATATTCTTCGACCACTTTGCCGGTCCGGTCATTGCTTAAACCATCTATGATAAAAACCTCGAGCCGGTTGGCGGGATAATCCTGTGCAATAATATTTTCCAACAAGGAGCGGATATATCTCCCTTCATTGAGCGTAGGGATCAATACTGTGACAAAGGGTTCCATGAGCGCAATAATCTATTAATGATAATAAAGTTCCAGAATGGCCCTTATTGACTCTCTGTAATAATTGTTGATCGCCGGGGTCACAAAGAAACCGACAGAGGCATGTTCGTGATCATAGATGATCATTTCCGGATCATAGATCACTTCAAGTCCCAGACGGGCAGCTGTTTCACCAACAAATATCTCTTCCCCGAACAGAAAATTGGGAAGATCAAGGGTCCCTCCCAGAATAAAATAGGTGTTCTTAAAAATAAAACAGGAACCATGGGGCGCATAAATTTTTCCCTTCTTGCCTTTTCGGTTTTCAATAGCGCTATTTTCCCGCTTTTTGACACCATTTAACCATCGTTTGAAATAGGCAAGAATAAGAAATAAATTATGCAGGATAAAAGATGAATACAGAAATTTGTAAAACAGGATTTTTCTTATTGAATACCGTACCGGGATTTTTGGATTATAATCAGCGCTCCATTTTTTCGAGATGATAGCAGGTGCGATAACTCCAATATTCTGATTATCATTCCATACGACCAACCGATGAAAAAAATCCGGAGTAAAGACTATATCAACATTGGTTACTAGGATCCATTTTGGATAATCGGTCTTGTTGCGAAAATAATATTTCATGCCTTCCCTTGCGCCGCCAAAATATCCAAGGTTTTTTCCCGTCCAAAAATATTGAACAAAAGTATGGTCTTTGATTTTTTCCAAAAATCCCGCGGGAGGGGATTGGTCACTGTTGTCTGCAAGAACGAGCGTAAAATCAATGTCCTCAGGAATTTCTATACTTTCCAGGTACCGGAGCGCTTCCTGATGGGTATTGTAAATAACGCCAATGATGAGAATGTTGGCTTTATTCATATTTCAGAATTGAGGAGTAATCCCAGAGTTCAGAAGATCTCCGATTTTTATGGTACATAATGATCTTTTCCCACTATGTGCAGAATCAAAACAGATCATTGAACCATCATGATTCCAACGGGGGTGTAAGTCACACCTTACAGCTTCTTTATATTTTATGGGTTGTCGGAAATATCCCAGGTCGAATCGTTTTTCTTTCAGTATGTTATACAGGATAAGGTAACTTCTGCGGAAACGATCGGGATAAGTATCCGTGATGAACCATTCCGTAGAATTTTCAGGAAAAGACGGATGTCCATCAGAATCAAATTGTTCCATTCCGACTGATCGATGCTCTTCACTTGAATCTTTGAAAAGGAAATAGCCATCCTTATTTTCTTTTGAACGGCAATAGGCCAACACATGGGTTTCATCTTGCCAGGCAATATGCGATACCATATCGCGGGTTGGAAATAAATGGAGATGATGTCCGTTCACATCGCAAGAGAACATCCGGGTAAAAGTGATATTCCCGTTTTTAACCCATCTGTGTAAAAAAAGAAATCGCTTGCCCGATGGAGAAAATAAACAATGGGTAAGAAAATGACAAGAATCCTGCATGCTTTTTTCTGGTCGGAATGATGCAATATCCTTCACTGAAAATAATTTAGTAATGAGGTTATGCGGGATGTCGATCGTACTAATACCATGGGTTGATGGTATTTCTGTTTTATTTTCAGGATCGGTTCCACTTAGATAACCATAACCCGGAAAATAGCGCTGAAGCCTCGCGAAATTGTAAGATAAGGCAACCTTCCCTTCCGGATCGATTGCTGCAATGGCTTTTGATAAGACCCCTATATTTTGCCCACCGATGTCGAAAATTTTAGCGGTATTATCGTCTCCCCCAACATCATTAAAAATGAATGTATGAGTCTTACCTAACCATTGCAACATACTGCCTTGTTGCCAGTTATAACAGGAAGTCGTGGCGATTTTCCGGAAAACAGAAAAGTCGTCGCCTGAAAAAAGGCCAATGTCGACCTGATCACCATGTCGTGGCAATTTATGGGAGATCCCGTGATAACCATGTGATAGTAAATATCCATTATCAAACGACCATGGATTTTTATCATGAAACCCGAAGAAATACCCTTCCCGGATGGTAACCGGATATGCCTGGTTTTGCCTGGGGACAGGGAAAAGGGAAAAGAGCGCCTGGTAGGTATCCCTGACCAGGTTTTTTATTCTCGGGTTGTTTTTTACTAAACCATATACCAGCAACTCCAGTTGGTTCATACTACTTAATTTAACAATCCTTGTTTATTGAACCGGAATAAAAAAGCGAAAATAACGATAATATAAGTAATAACCGAGATGAGTGAAATGACAGCAGACGCCGGATACCCATATATCGGCACAAAGATTATATTCGCCAGGGCGTTCACGGCCAGGGAAACCAGAATGGCAATCAACATCAGCCTGGGCTTCAATAACAACTCCAGCGGTTTATGTATCAGCATGGCAGCCTGCCACAGAAAAGAGGAGCAGATCAATGTTACAGAAACAAGAAATTTTCGGGTTACTTGTAAATGTAAAATCCGGTTATAAAAAATATCCTGGAAAAAAATAAAGAAGACTAAAACAGCACAAGCTATCAATAAACAAAATAGCAAACCTTCACGGATCATTTTCATGGCTTCTTTCTTCCGGTTTTGGTTCCATTTTTCAACGATAGCCGGATGATATGCTAAAAGTATGGGAATCGTTGAAAAGGTAGAGATCTTAATGATAAAATCCTTGATGGCGGCATAGGTTCCGACATTTTCATAGCTGGTGAAGGAGTTGATTATAAAACGGTCGGAAATGTTCATCAGATAGGAGAGAAATAGCCATATTGTGATCGGAAACCCAAAATTGAAGACTTTCTTGGTAAACCCGCTGTTAAAATAGATCCGCGAAGGGTCAAGAACAACTTTCCCTTCAGGCAGGACATTGATCCGCAACAAGTCGGTTATAATTAGACCTGATGTCATGGCTATGAAAAGCACGATAAACGATCGTTGATTGAAAACAATTGTTAACAGAAAAAACAAACCGATGAAAAATATGTTATATGATCCTTCCTGAATAGCATAACGGATTGATTTTTTTTTGGTTTGGTTTAACGTCAGGTGAAACATGAAAAGGTTGTACATGGCGATATAAACCATGATCACCATGGTTTCCATCCAGCGGAGGTGAAAATAAAAAATGCATACCAGCAAACTGACAATAACAGCAAAGAGCGTCCCGGCTATAGTAAGAAAAAAAAACCTGTTTATCACCAGTACTTGTTCTCCGGGATAAGCGCTGAGAAAACGAATGATACTCTGCTGAATCCAACCAAAGGAAAGTGTCGCGATCAACATGGTTGAATAAAATATCAGCGAGTATTTCCCATATTCCGCTTTGCCCAGTAGCCTGACTGCGAGAATGATAATAGCCAGGTTGACCAGCGCGGGAATAATTTTACCAGTAAAATATATCAGTACATCTTTTCTCATTGGAAGGGCTTGTCGTGGCAAACGATGCAGGCTATAAACAATAATCCCATCATTCAAATCCTGAAAACCAGGAGCGGAGCGAAGTTAAAAAATAAGATTGATTTAACGGGTTATAATTAAGACAGAGGAACAGCCCTGACCGGTATAATATCTCCCTGAAGCGTATGGGCGTTGCGTCCGGTCGCAGGGTTTATATTCTTTCTGACCGTTATTACGCTGGGTAGGAGGGCGGTTTTTCCTGTTGACACCAAGGTGGTCGTATCAAAAGAAAATTCCTGGTTGGTATTACAGAATGCAGGTGGGCATTGTGATATATTGTAAGCCGATTTTACCCGTTCCTGGTTCGTATTTCCCATTTCAGCACAGGCGAAACAGAGTTCATGATCAACTGAAACAAATTCCTTCCACCAGGCAGTGACTTCCGGCTGTAATATTCTTGACCGGATATTTGATGCAGAGCCGATGTATATTAGTTGCAATAGATCAACGGTTTCATCGGAAGAATGAAAAGAAGCTTCATAAACAAAAAACACACCAGGGCTTTCGGGAAGGTTAATTCTGTCTTTCTCCCTCCAGTAACCTTTAACATGAACAATAATTGTTTGATCAGGCATAATATAGTTTGACACAATGCAGTACCTTCCATCAAAAACCAGACCAAAATTTTATATATCATAATAACAGATAATTATGAATTTCATGGTAAAAATATATGTAAAAAGTGTAACAAAATGTTACAGTGAGTGTAATATTATGTTACATTTGTTACACTTTTTACACTAATTGACAATACGGCGATCCCATGCAAAAAAAAGGTAATTTGTTAATTGTTGAAGATAATCCTGAAATTCTTCAGGCATTGCAATTTTTTCTTGAATACGAATTCAACATTATTACTTCTATTACCAATCCCAACCTGATACCTTCAACACTCCAGTCGGGGCAGTATGATCTTGTCTTGCTTGATATGAATTTTACTGCCGGAATAAATACAGGGAATGAAGGCATCTTCTGGTTAGGGGAAATCCTGAAAATAGATCCGACTTTATGTGTTATCATGATGACTGCATACGGGGATATTGACCTTGCCGTTAAAGCAATCAAAAACGGAGCTACTGATTTTGTTATAAAACCATGGGATAACGATAAATTACTCGCCACGTTGAATACCGGGTTAAAATTGCGAAGATCAGCCCTGGAACTTCAGAAAAACAGAGAGAAGCAGGAAAAAATAAATGCTGATCTGGAGCAGCAATTCCATGAATTTATCGGTGAATGTCCTTCCATTAAAAGGGTATTGGATATTGTCGATAAAGTTTCAGAAACAGATGCCAACATCCTCATTACGGGAGAGAACGGGACAGGAAAGGGCATGATAGCCAAAGAAATTCATCAACGTTCAAACCGGGCAAAAAAAACTATGGTCACGGTCGATATGGCCTCCATCCCGGTTTCATTGTTCGAGAGCGAATTATTCGGCCACAAAAAAGGGGCATTCACAGATGCCAAATCCGACCGGGTTGGTCGTTTTGAAGCGGCCAATCAAAGTACATTATTTTTAGATGAAATTGGAAATCTTTCTCTCAATATGCAGACAAAGATCCTGAATGTACTTCAGGAAAGGCAGATCATTCCTTTGGGCACTAATAAAATAGTACCCATCGATGTCCGTTTGATCTGTGCGACCAATAAAAATTTGGAGAAGATGGTCATGGAAGGGTTATTCCGTCAGGATTTACTTTTCAGGATCAACACCATTCAGATTGACCTTCCCCCATTGCGTGAAAGGGGACGGGATATTGAATTGATGGTCGGATATTTTTTGGATAAATTTTCTGTTAAATATGACAAAGGACAAATGTCATTCGATTTGGAAGCCTTACAATCTCTTAAAAAATATCTCTGGCCGGGGAATATCCGCGAGTTGGAGCATACCATTGAAAAAGCTGTTATCCTTGCCGACCATCCGTTGATCAAAACCGATGATCTTTTCCTCAAAGTAACGACGCGCCAGCAAACCAGTATTCAGGATCAGCCAGAGTCCTTCGAGGATTATGAAAAGACGATCATACGTAAGGCATTGTTGCGTAATCTGGGCAACCTTTCGAATGCCTCAAAGGAATTGGGCATCTCCCGGCCGACCATGTACCGTAAGATGAAGCAATATGGTTTGTAAAACCTTCTATGTAAGGCTCACAATAAGGATTTTGTTCATTACATTGACGGGATTGCTATTCGCGATCTGCCTTTTTTATTTACCAAACATTTCTTTGATCGCCCTCATTGGCATTGCCTTGGTCTTGCAAACAGTGTCTTTGATCAGGTATGTGAACAGGATCAATGTCAGAATTGAGAATTTTTTTCTTGCCCATCTTAATGGTGAAGTCCCGGACATTGCAGAAACAAACAGAAAGAATAAAGAGTTTTTCCGGTTAAATGAATATTTTTCCCGGATCAACAAAGAGCAGGAAAATATCAGGATAAAAACCGAAATTCAAAACAGCTATTTTAAAACCATCATTGATCAGACTACTACGGGTTTGTTATCCTATACCGGCGAAGGGGAAGTTGATTTCGTCAACGACGCGGCCAGGAAAATTTTTGGGATATACGTGCTCAGACATATACGGAAACTTGACACGATTAAAGAAGGGTTGAGTAAGATTCTCCTTGATCTTGGACCGGGAATAACCCAACTGGTCCCGATCGTGATAAATGGAGAGTTGATCCAGATTTCGGTTAAAAAGACAAAGTTTAAATCCGGTGACAGATTATTATACCTTGTAACGCTACAGAATATAAAATCAGAGTTGGATACCAAAGAAATGGAGTCATGGCAAAAATTAATCCGTGTGCTAACCCACGAGATCATGAATTCTATTACCCCCATCACATCTCTGGTCAACACCATATCGCGGATCTACCGTGAACGGGATACAGGACGTATCCTGCAACCTGCTGAAATAACGGCTCAGGCGATCGATAAAACCGTTAAAGGATTGGATATCATTGAAACCAGGGGGATCGGGCTGGTAGATTTTGTAAAAAATTTCCGTGATGTCAATAAGCTTCCCAAACCACAGTTTGAAAAAATTGATGTGAACGGTTTGCTCCATCAAATCAAGATATTATTTGATGATCCCTATTCAACCGAAACTGCGAAATTGAAAATTTCCTGTCCGGCTGAATTGACTATCCTGGCTGACCGGCATCTTATAGAACAAGTACTTATAAATCTGATAAAGAACTCTTTTGAAGCATGTTCTGAAACTTTAAATCCTGTCATCAGACTTTCGGCCTACCAACAGTATGATCGTACTTTTATTGAGGTAGAAGACAACGGGAAAGGCATACCGGAGGTGGTTATGGAAAATATTTTTGTTCCATTTTTTACGACCAAGGAGAAAGGATCCGGTATCGGATTAAGCCTATCTCGCCAGATCATCAGGATGCATGGTGGCACACTTGAGTTTCATTCGGTTCCCGGGGAAATGACAATTTTCACGATCCGGATATAAATCCAATCTTATCGCTGGCTATTCTACCATCAAAAAGGTTTACGATCCGATTGCTGTAATCGGCATCCCGCCTTGAGTGTGTGACCATTACAATAGTAGTCCCGGTTTCATTCAAGTGGGTCAGTAGGTCCATGACCTCTTCTCCATTGGCGGAATCAAGGTTGCCCGTGGGTTCATCGGCTAAAATCAGCAAAGGATCTGTCGAGATGGCGCGGGCTATTGATACCTTCTGTTGTTGCCCCCCGGAAAGTTGTGATGGAAAATGGTCCTTGCGGTAGGTCATACCCAGGTTATCCAGGATCGATAATACCCTGGCCCTCCTTCTCTTTCCCGAAAAACCGGCATAGACCAGCGGCAATTCAATATTCTCAAAAACAGTCAGTTCTTCCAACAGATTATAATTTTGAAAAATGAACCCGATCTTTTCTTTTCGAAGCCTGGTGCGTTGCGTCTCATTATACCCGGAAACTTTTTCATGATTGAAAAAATAATCCCCTTGGGTTGGATTATCCAACATTCCTAAAATATTCAGTAAGGTAGTCTTACCACATCCGGAAGGCCCCATGATGGCAACAAATTCACCCTTTCTGACCTGAAAATTAATCTGATTCAGGGCAATTGTTTCCAGATCTTCTGCATGAAAAATTTTAGTGAGAGAAATAGTTTTTATCATACGCCAAGTTGGTGCTATTCCATATCAAGTTGATTTCTGACCAATTCCCAATAAGCTCCTTTTTTTGCAGTAAGTTCTTCGTGTGTTCCTTGTTCAACAATAGTCCCTCTTTCAAGAACAATAATCTGGTCTGCATGCCTTACCGTACTCAGACGATGGGCCACAATAATAGCAGTCTTTCCTGCAAAAAACGTCTCCAGGTTTGAGGTTATAATACGCTCATTTCCGGAATCCAATGAATTGGTGGCTTCATCAAAAAACAAATATTCCGGATCACGGTAAACTGCCCGCGCAATGAGAATCCTTTGTTTTTGCCCTTCGCTGATACCCGCCCCATCCTGTCCTATCCGTGTCGCCGTTCCCATCGGCAATGAAGCTATAAAATCTTCAAGATTAGCAATATGAACAGCCCGGTTTAATCTGTATTCATCGGCGTTATCGTCGCATAAAGCAATATTATTGGCTATGGTATCCGAAAAGAGGTACCCATCCTGCATAACAGATCCACATCTGCTTCTCCAGTAATTACAGGAAATATCTCCAAGAAGAATATCTCCTACCCTTATTGTCCCGGTCGAAGGCCGATAAAATCCCAACAGGAGTTTGACCAGGGTCGTTTTTCCGCTGCCACTTGAGCCAACGATTGCCGTAACACGGTGAGCAGGGATATGAAGGCTCAGGTCTTTCAGGACAGATGGGCTATGTGGGCCTTCATATTGAAAAGAAATTCCCGTGATTGAAATGTCCTTGATTTGAGGAAGCTCCTTTATCCCAGGAGATAATGGATCTTCTTCTTCTTTTTGATCATTGATTTCCTGTAACCGTTCCATACTAATCGATGCGTCTTGTGCTTCCCTGATAAAACCAATCATCTGTTCAACAGGATTGTCTAATTGTCCCAGGATAAATTGAATGGCGAGCATCATACCGAGGGTCAATTCGCCTTGAATGACGAGGGAAGCCGAAAGAAAAGTGATAAGAATATCTTTGGTACGCACGAAAAATAGCGCTCCGATACTCTGATATTGACTTAGGGTCAGGCTTTTTATGCTCAGATCATATAGCTTTTCCTGGATTTCCTCCCACTGCCGTCGTTTGTTGTTTTCGGCGTTATAAAGTTTGATTTCCTGCATCCCGGTAATAAGTTGGACCAAAATATTCTGATTTTCCACCATCCTCGAAAACCGTCGGTAATCCAATACCCTACGCTTTTTCATGAAGATAAATACCCAGCATGCATAGAGGATACTCCCTGCCATGAAAACCCCAAAGATGAAAGGGTTATAGACTAATAATACCACACTGAACAGGAGGAAAGTCACAGTTGAAAAAAGAACATTCAAAGTACTGACCGTCATGAAGGATTGGATACGCTGATGGTCTGTAATCCGTTGCATGAGATCACCCACCATCTTGGTGTTGAAAAAACCAATTGGCAATTTCATTATTTTCCCTAAAAATCCTGATACCAGAGAGATATTGATCCTGGTGCTAAGGTGGAGCAAAATCCATCCGCGAACATATTCGATGATGGTAAGCCCGAAAAAAAGCGCCAGTTGCCCAAACAGAACAAGCGCTATGAACCCCATATCACGATGCTGGATACCCCTGTCAACAATTGCCTGTGTAAGAAAAGGGAATGCAAGCTGGATTAAACTTCCAGCTACCATCGTGAAAAATAACCGGAATAACGCTTTTTGTCTGGGTTTCAAATAGGGTATCAAAAAAGTGAACCGCGATCCGGACTTTTGTTTTTCACTTTGATCATTGAAGGTTTCAGTTGGCTCAAGAAGAAGACAAATTCCATGATCGGTATTATCATTTTCGCTGGACCATGATTGAATGAATGAATCCCTGGACAATTTTATTTTTCCGTGTGCCGGGTCGGCAATCCTGACAAATTCCCGGCCTCTTTTTTTATATACTGAATAAACAACCACGAAATGACGCTGGTCCCAATGAACAATGCAGGGGAGGGGGGCTTCATTAAGTAGTTGATCGAATGAAAGTTGTGATCCCATGACTTTGAAACCGATCGATTCTGCAGCATCGCTGATGCCCAACAATGAAACTCCGTCGCGGGTTATATAACATCGTTCGCGCAACAACGTTAGTGGGAACTTTTTCCCATAATGCCGCGCAATCATTTGAAGACATGCAGGACCGCAATCTACTGAATCATGCTGGTGATAGAACGTAAACCCCATTATTCGTATTTAAGTGCATCTGCCGGATTTTCCTTTAAAATCCTTATGGTTTTTAAAAACAGGATCAATACAATAAAAAGTCCGACTGTTGTAAGGGATAAAACAACAGCAGTCCAGGTAATGTTAATTCTATAGTAAAATTCATTTAGCCAGAGAGAGATAATGTACCAGGACAGGGGTACAGCAATGACAGCTGCAAGGATGAAGTACGAAATAAACTCCTTTTGCATCAGATAAATAATACGTATCCAGGATACGCCAAAAACCTTTCTGATCGACATTTCTTTCATTCTCCGTTCCACAATAAGCATAGCCAACCCGAAAAGCCCCATCCCCGTAATGATGAAAGCCAGAAAGGCAAAGGAACCAACAACGTATCCGAAATTTTTCTCCTTCACATACAAACTGTTTAATTCCTGATCGAAAAATTTATAATCAGGTTGGCAATCAGGCGCCAAATGATGGAATGTATCTCTGATCATTTTAAAAAGTTTATTTTCATCACCATTCTTGTAACGGATTATCAG
>Ga0172381_10002645_pt1 | contig 19554 bp, 42 predicted proteins | sample Leawel6488metaG_FD_119754 | JGI IMG/M metagenome (GOLD analysis project Ga0172381, IMG submission 119754) | Leachate microbial communities from a municipal landfill in Southern Ontario, Canada - Leachate well 64-88 metaG | ecosystem: Engineered > Solid waste > Landfill > Unclassified | place...
AAATTAAACACATAAGTATTTTCATATTATTTCTCCTCTTGATCTATCAAGTCATCAAAGTAATTCTTTGGTAGACATAATCCACTCGGCATGAAACTTCGCACTCTTTCATATTCACTCAATTCTTTCCTCAAATATTCGATCTCAGCTATCGCGGCTCCGTAGCCCCAAGTAGACGGCCCTAAAGCAGATAATTCATAAGGCAAAATAAAACCCTTTTCAATTAGCCATTTATCAAATTCATTTTCTAATTTCTTGGCTGCGGCAAGATCAAATTCTACCATCTCGCCCATCGCATTTTTAATCATAAAAGTTCCTCGATCAACATATCAATAAAATCGTTATCGTTAGGGTCGTTATATCTGTAACATACGGCCCATCCGTTACTTACTTGTTCCCATTTTTCATCTACCTTTCCAAGATCCACTAAATTGTCTAATGCGAAATGAATATCCATTTTGGATAACCTAGTTTGAACTACTAAATTAGAAAAATATGGAAGATAACAATATCTACACGCAACGGACACTTTTAGATCTCGCGATAGCAAATTCCATTTTTCTTGATTAAAACACTTCATTTCCACATCTCCTCTTCGTGGCAACTAAGAGCTATAATGTTCCAATCCGTAACTCCATAAGACATTACATTACCACTACAGAAGCTCCTATAGGAATCTCTTGGTTTCCGCTTGGGTTTAACTGTGTCCTCAACAATTTCGGAAAATTGCGCCGCTGCAAGGTTGGCTCCCTGTATATTAACTTCTTTGACGCTTTCACTAAACTTTCTTATGGCATTTAAAGTCTTATTTAATTTTTTTTTTGGTGCAATGGTCGGTGTCAATTCCTCAACCTTAGGATATTTAACACAATTTCTACAGGATTTAGGCCAGCCTTCGGTTCCAAATCTTATATCCCTAAATTCGGTCTCCCAAATATCTTTTAAAGATCTCTGAAATAGATTTCCTTGAACCGACACACTTCCCGAAGTTCTTTCGCTCAGGCAAGGAATCACATCTCCATCCACCGTAATTCCGCAGGAAATAATACCGGCAGAACATTTATGCTCATCTTGAAGATTATCTGCTAGGATATATTTTACACCTTCCAATTCGCGAATCTTCTTTCTCAAATAAGAAATTCCTTCGGGTGGTAGCATAAATTCTGAGCCAGTTGTAAGTTGAATTTGCCAGGATTTGAAAGATTTAGCTATTTCCGCAAGTTTGTCAAACTCCCAAATATTGTGAGTTCCAAAGTTAGTGACCATTACGATTTTACTATATGGAACTTCTGGTAGATATGTAGGGTTTAAGTGGTCTTGCGGAGTATTTATAGATAGCCCAATAATACTAAATTTTTCCAGAGCTTCTTTGTTATAAGCAAATAACGCCCCGTTTGTAATAATCCTAACATCGCAATTATAAGACTTTAAAACGTCAACTACGGAATTTAAGTTATAAGAAGAAATCCCTCCTGGTTCCCCTCCACTCAAAGTAGCCACTTCGACTCCGTAGGACCCAATTTCTTTTGCGATATGGAGCATATGTTCTAAGGAAGGGTTCTCATTCCTTAATACGTCTTTTGACCCACAATATTTGCATCCTTTATTACAACAAAGTGTCAATTCCCAAATTACGTCTTTTAATTTAAGCATCTTTCCTCATCTCCTTTCTAATTTTTTCTATAACTTTCCAATTTCTGGATATTAACCCAGCCATATATTCTCTTGTTTCTTGAGAAAAAACCTCAAGATCGTTAAAGTCTTGAAGAATTTCACTTTTTCTAATTTGTTTCCATCTCAGGTCTTGCTCCGCCTTTTCCATTGTATCCCCTGTCCCATAATTTCCGGGAGATTCATCATCAAAGGCATAAATGAGTTTTTCTTTTACGGGTTTGTGAAATTTGATCATACGATTTCTTCCTGTCGCAAACTATATATCTTATTAAATTAATAGAATTTAAATGTCTAGTTACCGTGGACAGACTCAACATGTTTTCTACAAACGCTAGACATTATTTATCTCTTTCGGAGGAATCCACCTCCATTATCTCGTTTCCAAGGAACCACTCTATTTTGTCTTTGACTTTTAAGATCATCAATTTGATCTGCCAGTCCATTGGTTTCTCCTCTTGCTCCTCTAAATATTTAAGAACATTTTCGAGTAGAGATAAACCATTATCCGTGACTCTGTATTCTTTATCTGATCGAGAAAATTTTACCCTCAACTCCTCCAAGGTTTTTCTTACTTCTTCGTTGGGTATCATTTCTTTTCAAGTCCCCACTCTTTTATATCTCGTATGGTATCTACAAGTTTTTCATATTTAGCTAATATGGCTATTCCTGCGAGAGATACACTAGGGTCCCAAGAATCTTCTGCTTTCTTAATGGTCTCATAGAGATCTTTTTGAATTAGATCTAAGTAAACGCGATCTACGGGAGGTTTGCAGGGACGGGTTAACATTTTATCTGTAGCTATTAAATAAACGTCTTCTTGTGTCATATTTTCATACCTCATACACTGGACACGATCTGCATCCTTTAATTAATCTACCTCTAAATAGTTTAAATGTTTCGCCATACCAAATATCTTGTAAAAAATCATTACAGTTAATAACGTCCTGCCCGCAGATTTCTCCCTCGCAAAATGAACATGGAAACACAACCCCATCTACATTTATATAAGCACTAAACAACGTAGACTCACAAGGTTCTATATTCTGTTTTATTTGTTGTTTCATTGAATCATATTTTGGATGTCTATTTAAAAAATTAGTAAAACGACAAGCTGAGCATGAGTCAAACCCGAATTTAATCCAATTATCGAGACTATAACTCGCTATGGTATCGAATCCCTCTTCGCTCATTCTGGTGTAACCCTCTCCACGACCTTTCTTCTTAAGAGATAGGAATACTATAGCATTTAAGTCCTTGAGTCGGGAATCAGAAGAAATGTCCTTCACAGTCTCCATACAATTTTCGTATGTTTCCTCGGCCACCAGTTGATGGATATTAACCTGTTTCAAACCCGCCTTAGTTAACATTTTGACAGCAGAGTAACATACGTTTTTGTCATCATATCTGGATATCGCTACAGCGCCGCAAACCTCGGCCAATTTAAAGGCCCACTCGGGAGTCAGGCCCCATCCATTTATGGTAACATTGGGAACTACACCGTTGTCCCTACAATACCAAAATATTTCCAATAAATCGGGATTAGAAGTTAAATCTCCAATTCCACATGCAATTTGCAGTGTAGACTTTGGCAATTTGTTGAATATAGCCTTAAAAGTTTCAAGACTCATATTTTCTCCCTGACCCGTATTAGACTTGTAGCAGTGTTTACAGGGAACCCCATCTATTCCGTGACAAATTGTTGAGATCTCAATATCTAAGATCTCGGGACCTATAGGTGAAAATTGAGGGTCATCTTTCTTCTCTAATCCCCATCTACTAAACTCTCCGGTGACATCGTTAAAATCGTAGTTGTATGTTGGCGTGCGAACGGATCTAATGGACATGTGGCCTACCTCTCTATTGTAAACTCGTTGGTTAACTCAATCAATCTTTGGTCTTTTAGTTCTCCGACCCGTATTTTGATGTGGATTAGCGTATTTATTAGTTTTGACACCATTTTGCGATTAATCTCATATAATTCACATCCAGTCCCGAATTCCTCCGTTTCTAAATACAATGGCTCTTCTTCATCTCTAAATTTTACAACAAAACTAGAGGAACTGCTATTGGATACAAAACCCGATCTAGTTTTCATGTTTCACCTCACCTATTATAAAAATCAAATCTCCATTTAAATCTTTTAGATTCTCCGCCCTCGCGAAGGATATAATCATAGATCTCACCAAGAAGAGTCCCCTGTTCATCTCCAAATTGAACAGAATTTTCTCCTGGAGCAAGAGCTTTAGTTCTCTTGGGAGACCAAGACATTCCTCTGGATTCTTCTAATTCTTTAGCTTCTTGACACATAAGAGAGATTACATCTTCAAGAGTTTTAAGATTAAGTTTTTCGTCGATGTGACTTTTCCAGAACTCCCTTCCTATAATTGGAGAATATTCATCCTCATATTGCTTTATTAAATGTGAATTTTCTTTTATGAACTCACAAAGATGTAATCTCTCTTTAGTTTTATTTTCAATAATAAAACTTGTAGAACTACTATTTGAGACGAAACCAAATCTTTGTTTCATGATTATCTATTCTCCTGGCCCAAGAAAAATCCAAATATAGAAATGAACAATAGCCCAAACCCGAATACTATTGGCTTTAAATCATAGAGTCCGCTCGGAGATGGGATCGGATCTCCTAAGTAAGTTACTCTCAAGATTGCAAGACCTATAACTCCAAAGAACAGACCAAAAACTTCTTTGCGATTCATTTCCCCTCCCACAACATTTCAATAGCTATTTTGTACTTCTTATCCATTCTTTCTCTTGTCTCTTCGGGAAGATCTTTCATTCTCTCGAAACTTGAATTGTGCCGCACGTCCTCCCATTTTACATCAACCGCTATTTTACCTGCGACGAGAACCCTTTTAATGTAATCCACATAAGGCTCATTTTTAATATGAGTTAGAGCTATAAGCGCTCCAACCTCTTCTTCTGTCATATCAATTCTATCTGTGATATCAGAAATAGACACCTGCGGGCAATCTTCGAGAACATCGTGAAGGACCGCAATCACTCTTTCGGGCTCTGTTTTCATTTGGAGCATCACGTAAAGTGGATGCAGGATATAAGGAAGACCGACTTTATCGAGTTGACCACTATGCGCCCAAGCAGCCAGTATAATTGCGCTATCCAACCTAGAGGCTCCATCCCACAACTCCTCAATTTTAGACATAACTAGATCTACTCCTTAATACTATTTAATCTTGGCGACACGGCTCACCTCATTGCAAATGGCAATCTTTTTTCAACAATACCCTTTGCTATCTCAACATCCCCTCTATAGATATGTAATGAATCGTTTTTATCTATAAGTCTATATATTTTACAATTATTCGGACCATATACATACTTATTCATCATCCAAGTAACAGCAATCAGATTCGGTTGCCACGCATTAAATAGATCCCTAGATCTCCAGTCAATATGAAGATCTGCATAATTGATCCCATTTTCTTCTCCGATCCAGCGAGACCATACACGCTGCATGCAAGGAGACGCTGCATTTACAACATCAACTTCGGGCTCCCAAGTAATAGCTTGAGATCGATTGGACACGGTTCTGTTGTTTATTTGATCTTCTAATTGGTCTCTCAAAACCTTTAACTGATCCACAACTTTATTTTTTCCTTGATATTGAACTATTCTCTCTACATACAAATAAGTAAACTTTTTCTCTTCGGGCCATTTAGGATACTCTTCTTTCAAAAAATCTACATCAAACTCTTTTTTATACTGATCGATAGATTTAAAAGAAAAATCTGGATGGAATACTCCGTTAGACATTTGGTCAATCGCATTGCCCACCAGTGAAATTACTTGACAAGAATCTTTTGCATATTTAGGCTCTTTTAAAGATCCAAAAATAATATCTGTATTCGATTTCAGAACATTATTCAGCGCAGTTAACCATGCGATATTAAAATCGCCTGAATTTATTGTATAAAGTTTAGATAGATTCATTGTTCCATTCCTCATATTTTATAACAATTTTATTAATCTCTTCTTGTGTCCAAGGGGATCTTTTATACAAAGAATCCACTAATATTTCATTTTGACCTTTTTGAACTGAAACAACCAGACTATTTAGACTTAATTTGTAAGAAATAGTCATTTGGATTTCCTCTTTATGATTTCTTTTTTTGGAACGGGGGAAGAAAACTACCAAGTTACATTAATGACAATATCAAACAAATAGAATATTAACGTGATCACTCCCATAAATCCTATAAGTATAAGTATAATATTTATTGTAAGGGCGTCCATGAAAAATTCCCGTCGGCTTAAAACAAATACACCTCCAAGGAAATTAATAACCCCAAATAGTAATAAATATAACACTATTCTGATACAGGAAACTTCAATCATGTTTATTCCTCATTAAATTTGATCTTTCTATTATTTTCCTCTCACCAGAAGATATCCACTTCTTAATTCCATATTCATCCGCCGCTTCTTTTAAAATTTCATCTATATCTTCCTGAATCCAAAAATTATTTACGTATAAAGAATCAATCCAGTTAGCCGCCTCATCAAATACTGAAATAACCATATGGGACGGAAATATGTCACACGAGGCAAGAATTGTCATACGCGCTCCACAACTTTTAACCAATCTTTTGGATAAAATAAAACTTGATTGGTTTCTAAAACTTTAATGTATACATCTTTTGAACTAGGAGTTAAAATATTGTTGATTCTTGCTCGTTTCCCTACCAGACTATTCCCATCAAAATCTTCTCCTTTGATTATAAGGACCGTATCACGAGCTTGAAAAGACATTTATGATCTCCAATTGTGCGAGACCTTTCTCTTCTCCGTTGGGAATAAGTTGATATCGGTCTCCATCATTTAAAGTAATTATTCCATCTTGCGTTACATTAAATCCGTGAGATACAACTAGAAAAGAAACATCTTGGACATCGGCTTGCGGATCTTCGCATGAAGAAAGAAGCAGTACCAAAAGAGTTAATTGAGAGAACATTTTAATACTTCCTCAAATCTGAAAGGGCGCGAGTAAGATCCATCGAAGCTCGACGAACAGCCCCAGATTCTTTGGGACAGGAAGGAACATATGTATGTTGTTCTCCCAAAATCTCATAAGTCGTTGTCTTTTTCTGCTCGGTCTGAAGTTCTTTTACTCGGTCTAAAAACTTTTTAGCCTCTTCAATTGCTGTATTTAATTTCTTGACATCCATGGTCTTTTACTCCTCTGAATCTAGATAAATTCTCTTAATATTAATAGTTGGCGAGACAGTTACTGCATCCAATTATACCGCTTTCAAGGGTCAGCATAGCTATCTTCTTGCATATAGGACATTCTTCTTCAACCCAAAACCCAACAAGAATAGCATCCAAGTTTTAAGCCCTCTAAAGGCTCCATAACGTGACCCTCTATGAATCCTGAAACATCTATGTCTCGCTGCCAAATGACCCGAATATCAATCCAATCAAAAAGACCAATATTCGTCTTACTTTTCCAAGCCAATTTCTTGGCATCTCGCGCGGTCTTGGCGACTATAGCAAATCCTTCGCACTCATCAGGATCGGGTTTTATAAAATAGCATCTAAGGGTCATTAAATGTCACCTCACGTAACTGAAATTTGGGTTCGGACTTGGTGATTGCAATGATCCCATTATATCTCTTAAGATCTGATTTAATTAAAATGTTTGTGTAATCATGAAGGTCTAATCTCATGTCCTTCATATAATCCCGCGGAATGTAAGAAACGTAATCCCCTTCCGAAATTAGCTCTTTTAATTCCTGCGGGGCGTTGTTGAAGTTCCAAAATTGAATAAATTCGTTCATTTCATTACCTCCCTCGCCAGAATCCTCTCTGACAGTTTTTCCTTCTTTTCAAGGATTTTGTTAATTCGGGCTTCAATTACGCTATTACTATTTAATTCATAGAAGGTCATGGGATGAAGTTGGCCTTTTCTTTCTATGCGGCCCATAAGTTGCGACACTTTGGCCGGATTATAGGGTTTATCGATTATGATCATTAGAGACGATATTTGAAGATTATGACCTTCCTCTCCCGCAGAACTTATTAAAAGAATCCTCTTGTCTCTTTTGAAATCCTCCAGTTCATTACGCCCACCAATTAACATCGCATATGGCTCCTTAAGAATACATCGGGCAACAATCTCTAGGGCTTTAACGTATGGTGAGTATATGATAATCTTTTGGTCACCAGATTCTTCAATGATATTTGCAACTTCTAAAAGCCTCGGGGATAATTCTATGTCTTCTGGCTTAATCTTTTCTTCTATTAATTCCTGCGCTTTAGAGGGTACATACTCCAGTCCTTCATCTCCAAATTCAGGACCCAAAATCTTGGCCCACAAATCTAATCCTGTTTGTTTTCTATCCAAAGAGAACGAAAACGGGAGTAAGCTGGTTGAGATTATATTCTCCCTCGCATAGGTAAAATACTTGAGAATATTATCTGGATCATCCTTTGCGAGTTCCAAGAGTTTTTTCTCTATTCTTTTTTGCTCTTTAGACATTTCTACGGTTCGAATAACGGTAGACGCTGGAGGTAAGTTCAAACACTCTCTTTTCTCCCTGCGGATTACAAGAGGTTTTATCAGGTCTCTGAATTCGTCGACATTCTTTTCCCCTCTTAATAACCAGTATGATTTCCCGTTATGTCCCTGCTTCAGTTCTCGGATCAGGAATAGTTCCGCAAATTTTTCATATGATGGAATAAAATTAGGGCTTACTATATTTAGTATGGTATAAAACTCCGCTAATGAGTTCTCTATGGGCGTTCCACTGAGTCCGATTGCGTATGAGGCCGACTTTCTCAGTTCTTTAATAGCTTTAGTCCTCTGCGAACTACTCGCCTTAGCCCTCATGATTTCATCACATATAAGAAGGCCCCCGTTAAGAAACTCTTTAGCTCTATCGAGATCCACTTTGTCCCCTGTGTTTTTCTCTTGTTGTTTTAATAGGTCATACGAAATAATAGCATATTGGCAATCTCGTGCTAAATCCCATTGCTTTTTACGCTTTTCTTTAGAACCGTCTATTATTATGCTTTTTGGTTCCATGTGATTGAATTTGATGAGCTCAGAAAACCATTGAGACCGAAGCGAAGCAGGACAAACTATTAAATTTCTCTGACCAAGAAACTCTGCGTATGCGACGGCGCATATCGTTTTTCCTAAACCGATATCAAGCGCCACTATTCCCGAACCAGATTTCTTACAGAATTCCAAAGCCTCCTTCTGATAATCAAGTAACATTTTATGCCTAAAATTATCTTCGAAGATCCGCGTTGGCCTAAACCCAATTTTCGAGTTGTATTCATCTAATACAGCTTTTGAAGGTTGTATGCCAAAAGATTGAAGGGTTCTTACAACATGCGGCTGAAACTCTCCTCCCCTGGCCCAGAACTTCCCTGCCGGGTTCCAATAGAATCCGAGAACAGATAATTTATTTCTAAGAGAGGTGGAGCTATCTGCAAGGACAGCTAACACCTTCTCTTTGAATCCTTCTGGAATTCCGAACTTCATTTCGATCAAGGATACCCCGTTATATCTTCCATTTCTTGAATATAGCTAATATTAAACTGTTTCATTAGCCAATCATATCTAAATTTAATTTCACGAGCGTCCCATAGGGCGTGATGCTCTATTTTGCCTTCCAATTCTGGTAATTTTGGGTTCCCAAAATCCATAGCCATCTGTTTTAGGTCTAAGCAATACATGGGCCATCCTTTTGGAAGATCTATCATGCGTCCGAAAAGCTGGCACAAGACAACCCAATCATAGTCACCGTAGTACCCAATCCAACTTGGTCGTTCTCCAACAAATTCAACAATCTCTTTAGCAATAGTTTTCCTTCTTTTCCCTATACTAAAATCTAGATGTTTTATCACATTATCGAAAACCCAATCATCTGCAAGATGTAAATTGAGGTCTATAGGATCAACTACGGCATAATATTCTCTTCCATCTTCCGCGACGATTCCGATACTTAAAAGTTGAATTGGATACTCAGGACCAGCCTCTATAAATTCAGTATCTAAGAAGTATTTCATATCCGCCTCACAAATTTACAATTTCCACCGTAGTCTCAGACCGGGCCATCCACCCAAGATTGTCCTTCGTTCCCCTTCTAAATCAAATTCTTTTACGTCTTCCTTCATTAGTCGAAGGGTCCGATCTAGATCATTCTTAGTCCTTTGCTCTTGCTGGAATATAATATCAACGACACTTTGATGTAATTCGTCTGGGAGGTCTACGTTAAGTAAGCTTTTTAAAATTAGAATTTGATTCTCTTCAATGCGATTTATCCTCTGTTCTAACTCGAAGGTCTCTATCACGTCTTAATCTCCTCCACATCACATTTATGGGCATAATAAGTCAAATTTCCGTTAACTTTACAATTCCCATAATGCCCAAACTCGAAATTATCTCTCCACAGTGAACAGTTTCCACAAATTCCCTCAATAGGCTTTGCTCTGAACGCCACTAACATATCTCCATCTCCTTTTCTAACCAATTTAGAAAATCTACTACATGCTCCAGTCCAAGACCCGCTTTTCTCGCTCCGGGACTCAGAAACTCTCTGTAGGCAAACTCATTAAGGACCACTGGATAAGTTCTCCCTTTATTTTCGGGGCGGTCTAGTTCATCCCGGAGGGCTCCTTTTAATTCTTCTTTATGTTTCTTACGAAGAATTTTAGAACTATCCGAGTTCTCCATGAGTTCGAAAATTAGAGCGTATATTCTTCCCTTATTCATCGATGCCTACCTCAATGCTTGAAATGTGTGGCACTTCCTCTACCCAAATTCGTGCATCAATTTTATCGCCTATCCATCCCAATTTATACGCAATATCATATGCTCCTCTAAATGCCTCATCATATGTATCCGCAGTACAAAACGGACTATCATTAATCATACCTACAAATTTAGTAGTTACCAATTATTTATCACTCCCCTAATATTCATTCCCTCGAAGAATACATATGTAGCAACCATAAACCAATTTTTATTATAATAAAATCCAACAGCAATTATAAAATTTGACACGAGCCAAATAGAGAATCCAATTGCTCTAAATAGCATGGCAGAGTCGGATGTAAGATATGCTCCACTCATACTTAAAACCATCGCTAGAGCATACCAAGGCTTAGTTTTTATCTCATGAATCAATTCCTTCCACACCATCTACTGCCTCCATCCTCCTCTTAAGCTCATTAAGTCCTTCTTGAGACTTATCTAGTGAATTGTTCAAACTTTGAAGATAATAAGTAATGTTATCCAGCGAAGTATTAATTGCGCCCAAATTATAACTCCTCTCTTTTATTGCTTCTAATCCCTCTTCGGTAATTTCCATGTCAATACCCCTTTCTCGCGTGTCCATTATCGCATATATCTGCATTACAATTCTTCTCGGTGCAGCCCTCATAGTAATTACAATCTTCGGGAAACGGGCAGTAAGAGAAAGCCTTATTAATTTTTAAAGTCTTAAATATTTCTATCTTGGGAAGAAATACGGATTCGTCAAAGCCTTCAAAATTCCTGCTTTGCAATTCTTTTCTGACGACAGAAAAGATAAACCCATAAGCGGCACAAACATCTTCCAAATCTTTAACTTTGGCGGAAAGAGTCATTCTTCGCCCGCCTCGAATATTCCATTACTTAATCTCTCGGCATCCATACAAGATTTGCATCTGTAAGCTCCACCCTTTGGCGCTTGGCCTAAATCTTCATTAAAAACCCCACAAGACGGATTTTCAAATTTGCCCGTTCCATAAAAATCTACGTAACCCAGCGCTTGACAATTTCCACAAATATCTGGGTCATCCACGTCTATCTTAATTAGTATTTGCCTCATTTACTACCACAATCCCCAAGTTTTTATACCTTCTTTCCCGTTAAAATGTCTTCTAATTATTCTTCCAAAGAGCGATCTTTCTTTTTCGGAAGACTCACATAACTTTTCGAACAGATCTGCTGCCATATCTCTTCGTTCCTCATTTAGAGAATCCAGAAAATTAGATATCATTTTTATAGCTCTCTCATCCTCCATTCGCAGGTAACAAGGCCAACAAATACTAGCATCAGATCTATAATTGTCCGACTCTTCGTCCTCATAGTAATCTAAATCTTCAACAGGATGCTTATTACCACATTTAGGACAGGTTACATCAAAATACATTTCCTTCCTCTTTCAGCCTCTCTATATCTTTTGCTCCAACGCCCGCCAAGAGGAGCATGGCTTCCGTGCGCTCTCCGGGACAATCAAAAACGGAGACAAGGCACTTAAAACCTTTACCTTCCCTCTTCTCGCAATCTAACTTAGAACAGAGTCTCATGTTCAGATCCTATACGTCGTAATCTCAGACTCTCTTTTAAACGCCGCTTCCTTCTCTCGAATCTTTCTGTTGATTTCCGAAAGTCTTTTCCCCGCTCTATAAGCGATATTCATCATCTCTTCTACGTCTCTAATAGAAATTGCTTCTTCGAAAGCAGGAACTTCAGACTTGCATACTTTAATTTTATAAGTAATAAAATTAGACTCCTCGAAAAGATCGCAATTAAAACTAGCCTTATCCATGAACAAAATTACTTCTCCAGATTTATAAACTCGCGGATAACCCTTAAAATATTCTTCGGGGAGATGGTTCTTTGGAAGCACTCCTTCTGCTCCTATAAGAACTCTATAATTCTCGACAAAAGGCTTGTAATTTCCATGTTCGTATTCAACCACTGCTGGGACATCCCTTGGGAGGTCCCATTTAAATTCCATGTCAGTCATCGTTCAACAACTCCTCTATGATTTTATTTACTCGTTCCTTTCGTCTAAAGGATGAAAAATCAATATCATTTAGCTTGTTTAAAATTTTACAACTTGATTTATCAGTAAAAAGACGAGATAAAACAAAGTATACTCCGCACATCCATTCTCTATCGGATAAATATTGATGAGATTTATAAACAGAATTAGAAGAACAAATATCTGTAGATAGAAGATCTATTCCCATTCTAGACTCAATTTCAGAACAAATTTCATGTTCAGATTTTATCTCTTTAAATTTTCTTAATGGTTGCGCTCTGTCTTCTAGTGTCCTTTCCCATTCAAATCTGAGTATTACGGAGACTTCCGTTGTTTTAGAGTCCTCAATTGACTTATCAGAATCTGATTCCAACCATTCCTCGAAAACTATTTCGTCGCCTGGAGATCCTTCCATATTCCTCACAATTTCTGCGGGAATAGTTATTGTCCCATCTGAATTAATCTGTGGCATTTTATACCGCACTCCTTCTCACGGTTCTCTTTTTATATTTGCGCGGGATTTTCGACGGGGCTTCCTCGCCGAAGGTAGCCTCAACATCCTCTTCTTTTCTCAATGTTCCTTTAATTCCGCTATGTTCTACATAGTTTTCTGCGGTTACAAGCTCAGATGCAAATTTTCCATGATCTAATACAGATTTAATAGTAATTAAATGTTCCGCTTGAAGTTCTCGAATCGCTGTTGCAATCTTTTCCGTTGCTTTCCAAGTTTTATTTTCGAATAAAGAATCGGCTGTAACTATGTTTTTTTTGTTTTTCTCTTGAATGCGCCCATAAAGTCTTTGGGAATAAGAAGAAAAGGTCACTTAAAAACCCTCCTCGGGAACTCGTATTCGCGACGAGTTTTTTGCCAGTTTGACACTTTGCTGAAATATCCAATAATTCTTGTAACATATTCGTCTATTTCTTCTCCACAAATAGAACATTTGATGGAATTCCCACAAATAGTTGTATGACCGTTTTTACAGGTACCAAAACCATAATTCACGGCCATGTGACTTATGCCATTTTGAACAGAATACTCTATTAAATGTTTCATAACTGCGGGATCTTTAATTTGTTCTGCTACGTTTAAATGTAAAATTCCTCCACCACTTAAAATTTCCATGAATTTTCCAGTAGTAATAATCCTTTCCGGGAGAGATACATTTTCCATTAATGGAATATATTGGTTGCTGTAGAGTTCGAACGGAACGTTTTCTTCCCCAAAAATAATTTTATCTTTTTGGCAAAGCTTCGAAGCAACCGCCTCACCCGGTATTTCCTCCACATTAAAGCTGTGTCCTGTCTCTACACTTGTCTTTTTGGCGAAATCCTCTATGTAATTTAAAACATCTAAAGTGAATTGGGTTCCTTCTTCGGAAGTTATGTCAAATCCCATCAGTTTGTTGGTTTCTGAGACCCCTATAATACCAATAGTAGAAAACAAATGATTCAAGGTGAACCACCCAAGAGGTTTGAAGAATTTGAGAAAACCTCGATCTACCCTTCTTCGTAAAATTTCCTCGCGATGAATTTGTAATAGATCGCGGGCAGATTCGAGGATTGAATCAAGTTCTGCATAAAATTTCTTTTGATCATTTTTAGATTTTAACGCAATTCTCGGGAGATTCAGCGTGACGACTCTATGTGATCCAATTTGAACTCCTCCATTTCCCAATGTATCAGATTTAAATTGCATTCTTGAAGAATCATTGACAAGCCGACAACACGAACTGATTTTGAATCCATCATTAATATAAATGTTGAAACATCCCTTTTCTAAATTAACTTTGGACACAAAATCAAGGAAATCTTTGTCGATAATTTCTTTGTCTTTCGAGACACATATGTTAGCGGTGCAAATCGGGAAGCGATAAGGCAAACCACTAGCAGGGTCCCCTTTTGCAAACCATTCTGCAAATATTTTTTGAATATGCATTATATAATCGAAATCTGGTCTTGACCCGTCTGGGTATGTATAATGCTCAAATACCTTTTCGAGGTTTGGCCTATCAAATAAACTAAAATTTGTAAACGGCGATTGGCCCCCAATGCGGAAGGCATTATTAAATATGTGGACCGTTTTTTGGAAATCATTTACGATGGTTTTGTCTGGTAAATTTTCCCTTTTTGAATACCAAGCGTAATTCACAAATAAATCACCGAGGGCGAGGGCTCCACAGAAAATTTGCGAGTTATCCATAACAACCTCCGCTGTTTGTGCTATAAAAGAATCTGCTCTTTTAGGAGGAAGACTGTGTAGCGATCCATATGGTCGTCCCTCAATCATTATCATTGAGGTACTCATCGCAAAACAATACGGTTGCTGTATACCAATTCCGCTGGCGTCATGAAAATAAACGTCGCCAAGTAGGATAGATTTTAATAGATCGTTAGCCCTCTTCACATCAAATCTTTTAGTTGCGTATCTATGTAATAGATAATATCCTTCGATTTTTTGAATCCCACGGACAATCTCGCTTCCATAATTATTTGGAGATATTCCTTCATCCGCATTCGCGTTATTATCGATAGTTACGTTTGATAAATTTTGAGTAAAATACGCATGAGACATAGATCCTACATCAAGACATCTTCCAGAAATTCCATCGATATCAAGGATTTTTGCCCCATAAATGGTTTCATTAATAGAATCATATAAACAATCAAATTCGTGACTCAAAGTACAATTAATTAACATTTTTCCATCAACCTCTTTTGTTAAGTATCGTTTCAGTGGCACTCCAATACCCTTTATGTTAAAGGTGCCTTCGTTTTCTAATTCTAAAATATCTTTTAGAATTACAACTCTAAGATTTATCTTAGGAAATTTATCTAAAAGTTTTAATAATTTAATTTTAGCGTCCATTCGCAAATAACCTTTAATTTCGATATAAGTTTTGTAAAACGGTAAATATAAATCCGGCCTGTAAGTTGAATCTCCAAGGTCGAATACCTTGGGCTCGTACAAAAAATCGATATTCCTATCCAATAGGCAACTGATAAATCTCTTCTCGTAAGAAGACCTCAAATATATTTTATCTCCACTGGGCAAAACAAACCATTCTCCTCGGACTTGATGAATTTTCCCATAAGATGGACTGTCTTTTCCTCGTCTCGATCTTTTTAATTCCAAATCTAAACAACCACAGGATTTAGTGCGTCCTTTTCTCAGACTTCCACCATCAACACACGTCTCCTTTCCGCAATCACATTTGCAAAGCCACTTGGCGGCATTCCATTTATCGCTTCCAGATCTGGAAATAACTAATAATCTTCCAAATCTTTCGCCACGTAGATCTATTAATCCTCCTCTATTACATCCACAGCTTTTTGTGTTACCGCTTCCTAAATCAGAAGTTTTTACTATGGTAAAATTGCCGCAATCACAAACACACTTCCAATAACGAATTCCGTGGATATTGTGATCTAACTCTATGACAAATAATTTTCCGAATCTTTGTCCTATAATATCGATTTTCTTTCCCGTTAAACCACAACCTTATAATAAATTCTTTGATTCTCACTCGCAGGAAATCCGCCCGTTTTCAATTCTTCTATGTAAGGTCCGTCTACGATCATATTCATGATAGATCTAATTTCCGACGGGATTTTTTTATAAAGCCATCCCGTATAAAGGATATTATACGAACTTGATCTTAATGATAGGTCTAATACTGCCTCAATCTGTTCTAAGGGTTCTCCTCCCAGAAAAACAAGAGCTTGATAGAAATCCTTGTGTTGCTCCAAATGATCTATAATCTCGTCCGTATCTAGATCAAATTCCCCATTAGGGTCCTGTAACTCTGGATTTTGGCACCCTTTACACCCAAGGGAACACCCCTGAAAAAACACATCAAGAGCAACTTTTCCAGGAGCGTCGTTCATCGAATCTGAAATACCCGCGCATTTAAACCTCATTAAATCCTCGTAACAAAATTATAGTTTATTTGATAATCTCCAACCATTAAATATTTGTCGCTCAGAGTTTAATAATTCAATCCTGTAAAATGCTTATCAAATTCTTCTTTCCCAATAAATCCATCGCTTAATGCACATTCCAAAATCCAATTTCTTACATGTTCTGCTTCGTAAGAATGCTCTGGGTATTCTCCGTAACACTCGTCGTAAGACCGAAAATATAACATTAGGCGGTCTATGGTGATTACACTAATAGTGGTCAAGGTTCCGCTACTGATGCTGCCATCATGAAGCAAACCGTCTAACATAATGTTATCTCCTTAATCCAATCTGCATAATCTTTCTCATATCTTCGACCGACCCAATCAACCCATATCCATGCCCCGCAGCCTTCACATAGTTCCGAACTTAATCTCCCTATATTGTTATGTTTAAAATCCTTTCCAAAAATAGAAATGGAACAGTCGCGACAGAAAGAAGCCACTTAATCCCATCCCACATTCTTACTCGCGCGGACCTGTTCCTCATCTGTCAATTGAGATTTCTTAAATTTCATTCTCTCCGCAAAGTAATCCCCTACTTCTCCCTGGAAAAGCGAGGCCCTATAGGTGCGAATCTCCACGCCCTGAGCATTTGCTCATAATTCATGGCGTCAATTCTGTTTTTAGTGGATTCATCTATCATTTCTAAATCACACCCAATCTTTGCGCTTCACAATCTGCTGCGGCCTGTTCATTCCTGATCTGCCACTGAAGGCATTCTATTTTGTCGCAGATTAATGAATATTCAAGATCCAAGGATCTCTTCTCTGATTCAAATTCTTCAAGTTCCTCAACAATATCTTTGGTATGTTCCAGAATATAAGCATCTCTTTCTTTGTCATTAGTTCCTAATATTTTCTTGTCTGTTGTACTTACGATATACGCCTTTCTTGTTTTAAGTAACGAGCCAGTTTCCAAAACTTTTTCACTAGCAGCAAACAATTTTCTTCTAAACACACTCTTCTTTTCGTAAATTTCTTCTATTTCTTGATTAGTTGGCATATACCTCACCCTATGCTTACTACTGTATCCAATTCACTTTCCAGCCATTTCCCCACGATTCTTCTGTGACAGAACTCTCCTGCGGGTTCCCAACAGAGAAGAACTGGATTTTCGTTATATATTTTAAATAAATCCTCATAGACTTTGTTGGGGTCTGAGACTCTTAGCTGCATCATGTACTCCGATGTATACTTTTCCTTATCAATCTTCCCGTCTCTGTAGTCTTTCACGAGATTCCAAGACGGGACAAGAGGACTATATCTCGGACCCGTAAAAATATTGGGCACTGAGTTGGCTATACTTACGCCCAAGGATCCACTATATGTAAAGAAAGATGAGGTTCTAATCTCGCGGGTTCCCTTTAAGTAATTTGACATTTTAAACCTCGTTAGGACGGTATACACACTCTTCAGGATTCTTATCCGATCTAAATCTCAAAAACCTTGGATGTCTTAATCTTCCCGAGGGGAGCCTTTCTTGACACTCTACTTCTATAACTTTTCCCAAGTACTTTTCCTTATTAAGGCTAATTTCCTCTCGCAGGGCATCGTCCATTCCGGAGCAGGACCCGAAATTTACAAGTTTTCCCTGGAAATATTGGCCAAACACCAGGGCCCCTATCCAGCCATTATCGTATAGTCGGGAGGTAGATTCCTCTCCTGAAGATTTCTTTGTAATCTTGGTTGGATCTTCAAATCCCGTAATAATTACATCAAATGTGGCGTGGCGTTTCACTTTCGCCCAGCCCCGAGCATATGAAGCTTGGGAATCCTTAAGGATCACACCTTCTCCTCCAGCTTCAATAATCTCTTGGTAAAATCTCTCCTTGTCCTGTCTCTCGACCGGAATAATATTCAGGTGTTTTTTAGGATCTGCAATATCAGAAAGATAACCTAGCATAATATTCCTGCGAGTCTCGTAAGGAAGTCCTCGGATATCTTTCCCTTCATGGTCGAAAAGAATATCAAACACGTAATAATCCACGTAACCCGACTCTTGTTGAATCTGGATCGCCTTTTCTGGAAGAGATCCCATAATCTTTGTAACTTCCGAACTCTTAGAAAGTAGTCCACCTCTTACAATCTCTCCATCAAATACACATCCGGCGAGATCTATATCCACATTTTCATTCGCGAAAATATCGCGTAAATGTGGAATATTTTGAGTCTTTTCCGTAAACATTCCTGGGGTCTTTTTTAATTCGTGCCGTGAAGTAAATCGACTTTCGCCGACACCAACATGCATCAGGTACCTCGATCCGTCCACTTTGGGCTCTCCTATATAGCGATCCGAGGTCCACATTTTAGAATTGAACTTGGTCCTTGCTTTTCCTGGCTCTATCTGTAAAATTTCCATAAATTTCTAAGTCTCCTCTCCTTTCATCTCTGTCTTACTACTATTTATACTTAACTAGTTCATTCCTCTTTTACTTTTTAGGATATTCGTCTTTAAGTTGGTCTCCTTTATCTCCGGCTCCGAACTCCACCCTAGATGTTCTCTAACTCGTTTAATCGTTCTCATATTATTAAAAATAGCAGTATCAAGATATTCTAATTCTTCTTCAGTAATATCTTTTTCCGTATTCTTGTCCCTACACTGAACCACTCCAAGTCCAATCCCAGTTTTTAGATCCCTCTGAAAAGCAACTTTTTCTTGCAATTCTAGAACAAGTTGTGGAAGATCTTCCTGGACCACTAGGAAATTATCCATATTTGTAATTTCAAATTCTCTTTCCAAGCCTACTTCATCATGAGTATAAATAAAATAAGTATCCTCATTGTTTTCCACAATAACACCCCTTTTTAATTTCTCTTGGAACTATACAGCCGTCCATGATTTTTCTTATTCTGCCAATGAGAATAGAAGGGCTCCAATCAGTGCAATAAAAATCTTCTCCAACCATAGGAATTCTTTCCGTTAAAAGATCAATGCAACCCCAGCAAGGACGACCTGTGGGGACAATAGTGACTCCATCTTCAATATCGGACATAAATAGAATAAGGAAGGTTTTATTGCCTTCCAAGTGGAACTATTTTCTCTGATCCCGTCAGATCCGATACAAGAGTAGTTACATTGGTCCCTTGGGGAACTATAATCTTGGAATTATTCCTAAA
>Ga0172381_10002646_pt1 | contig 19546 bp, 21 predicted proteins | sample Leawel6488metaG_FD_119754 | JGI IMG/M metagenome (GOLD analysis project Ga0172381, IMG submission 119754) | Leachate microbial communities from a municipal landfill in Southern Ontario, Canada - Leachate well 64-88 metaG | ecosystem: Engineered > Solid waste > Landfill > Unclassified | place...
GCCACGGCAATCGAGTAACGAATCACGCGCCGCCACTTCGTTTCGGAGGCGAAGCGGTTGGTGCAGCGGGAGAGCCGGACACTCCACAACGGACCCGGCCTCCCGCCTTTTAGAACTTCCTCCGACAGATCCTCCGAGCCTCCGAACCTCCGAGTGACAACCTGACAACACGCGAACCAAAGGAGTTCGGATATGGCCACGACTGAACACATTGCGGCTACCCCGCGTCTTGAAGCCACCACGATCAATGCGTGGATCAAGAAGAAGTGCGAACCGATTTACCGGAAGCGGATCATCTTCGGGATGATGAAGGCCAAGGGCCGCATCCTCATGAATGTCCGCGAGAACGGGGCAAAGGCTCTCCAGTGGCTTCCTCGCTTCCGCCGCAGGGACATCACGCCTGGGGATGCCACGCCCAGCACCCGGACCTTCACGCCCACGAACGTCTACAAGCAGGCGTCGATTCCCTACCGGACCTACTGGATGGGCGAGACCATCTCGAAGGCCGAACGCCTGATGCAGCAGCGGGCGGATTCGACACTGGTCAACCTCGTCACCACGCTGTCTGGGCAGATGACGGAAGACTTTACCGATGCCTTGTGCGACGAAATCTACGTCGATGGCTACACCTCGGCGAACTCGAAGCGACTCATCGGCCTGGAGTCCATGTTCGGCGTCAACGGGTGCGTCAGCAACAGCCCCGTCGGCGACCCGAAAGATTCGTACGCGCAACTCACCACGAACCTGGGAACGTACGGAGGCGACTGGACGGCCAACAGTGGCAAGGGTTGGCCTACCGGAACGGGCGACACGGAATACTGCTTCTGGTCGCCGTTGGTCGTGGACTACACGAACACCGGATGGGCGGCCACTACCAAGACTTGGCCCAACACTTGGCAGGAGGCCATCAACTACCTCATCACCTACGGTGAGACGCTGCAAAAGACCAAGTACGACCTGATCTTGGTCAACACGGAACTCATGCGCCAGGCCAAGGACAGCATGATTACCAAGCAGACGTTCGAGGTGACTCAGGGTAGCGACACCCTCAAGGCCGGGTTCAAGACGGTCACATACAACGGCATTGAGCTGTACGACGAGTACGGTGTACCCGATGCCGTTGGGTACGGCTTGAACTGGAGCAAGATGGAACTTCGCTCGCTCCAGAGCGACCTCATCGCCAAGGAAGACGACACGGACATCACCACGTCGGCCCAACTCTTGGCGCTTGATACGTGGCTCGGGATGAGGTTCGAGGCCCCGGCCTACTTCGCCAAGCTCCAGGCCATTTCCTGAACCCCGGCAACAACAGCAACGAATAGAAGGAACCAAACATGACCAGAGAATGCTACCTGCCGTTCCCTCGCGGCACGTTCTACTGCGATGGCGTGCTCACGCCGAGTACGTCGATTTACTCTCACCTGGAAGGGCAGAGGTTCAGCGTACCCAACACGCAGCACAGCGACGGCACTTGGGTGGAACTCATCGTGCTCCGCAACGACAGTGGGTCCGACATCACCACAGCCAACGCCTTCTACAAGTTCGCCACTAGCAGCCAGGATTTCGCCAGAGCCATCGGAGGTATCAACGATGCCGCAGGTGGGCTGGCGGTTCCGCTGGACGATGCCTACACCGTGGGCTCGACCTGGAAGGCGAACGACCTTGCCTACTTCGTCAAGGAAGGCTGGTGCAATGTGGTGACCGAAGCCTCCAGCACGAGCCTTGCGGCCCACGCGCCGATCGCGTCGGACGCTAGCGGCCTAGTGAACGGAGCCGCGGCGGTGGCCGGTGAAACCGTGCTGGGAATCATCGACCAGGCCTCCACTGCGGAGTCCACGGCCGTACGGTGCTGGATTGACATCGACCTGAAGCCGTCCGAGGCGGCGGGTTAAGCGACAACCCCGCGAGCAGCCCCGTCTGCGTTCCCGTGCGCAGGCGGGGCTCTCCTTGATATGGCAAACGACATCTATGGGCAACCTGTACCAGAACGCCTTGAAAAGCCGTTCGACGCAAGAGCCAAAGTGCTCAAGCTGGTCGAGCGGATGGGGGCGATTCAGGCAGAACTGGGCCGACTCTCCCATGAGTTCCCAGGCTTGGACACGTCTGGGGCAATCATCGCTCTAGAGAAGGCTCAGGCTTGGGCGCTCATGGAAGCGCCGGCCGTAATGTGCGACTGCCGCAGTTGGCAGTACGACTGTCCGAAATGCAAAGGCAAGCGATGGCTAAACGGCGAAATGTACCTGCTGGTCAAACCACCTCCGCGTACGCCGCGATTACCGGCATCGTTGCCCAACAGCCGCGAAGTGAGTATTCCCACGCCCTTAGAACGCAGACATGCCGGCTGACCATGGAGGTTGGCGAGGCCGACTACCACGCGATTGGGCGAGGAAAGACGGCCGACCAGTTGGCCACGTTCCGACCGGGGTCGGTGGTGAAGATGGAAGGTCCGTTAGTGCTTGACGAGTGGGAGACGGGCGACAGCAAGCGGTCGCGAGTTGTGCTGCACGTTGAGCGTTTCAAGGAACTGTGGAAGCCGGGCCCGAGGCTGGAGGCGGAACGATGAATACCGCCGACATCCTGGACGAAGTGGCCGAAGCTGGCGGCAGCGACATCAGCATTCAGCGCACTCTGAAGGCCATCATGAAGGAGTTTGGCGGGCCCGAGCAGTTTGCCAAGGAAGTAGTTAGCGACTTCAAAGCGCTAGAGGCAGGCCATACGGCCCGGGTGCGTATCTCAACGGCCCTGCTTACGTCGCTAGGAACTTACGGATCTGAAGATGACGGCGACGGAGAAGACATCGAAAGCGTGACGGCAGAACTAAAGGCGCTGGTGGAGACGAGCGACAAAGAGGATCAGGATGACGGCTGACCCGGACGTGCTAGCCCTCTTGGGCACGATGCAGTCGCGAGCGGTGGACCCTGCGGTCCGCAACCGCAAGGCGAACATCTGCGCCGAGGCCGCCCGTCTGGCTCGCAAATTGGCCAAGCTCAAGATGGAGGGGTTGCAACTCTACAAGCCTCTCCCCTTGGCAGAGCGCGTCCATCAATGCACGGCGCAGTGGCGCATCTTGGAGGGGTCTAACCGAAGTTCCAAAACCACCGCCGGGTGCGTAGAAGCGGCGAGGGCTTTCTGCGGATGCGACCCGCACAACAAGTACGTCAAGACCAATGGCAATGCGCTGATGGTCGGGCTCAAGGAGGAGCATATCGCCCTGATGTGGAGAAAGCTGACGGCTCCTGGGGCCTTCAAGATCATTCGAGACGAGCGCACGCGATGCTGGCGTTCCGTGCGGGCGAACCCCGCAAACCAGACGGAGCTGGACCCGTATGATCTTGCCTATCGGGAGAAGTGGAAAGACGCGCCACCCATTATCCCGAAGCGAATGATCCGTTCCGTGGCCTACGAAGCGAAAAACAAGGGCATTCCCCGTATGGCGACGTTCGCCACCGGATGGCGACTCAATACTCGCTCCAGTAACGGACAGCCGGACCAGGGCGACCACTACAATCTCGTCTGGTTCGACGAGGAAATGGACAACACCGAGTTCTACAAGGAAGCGGTTCGTGGCCTCGTGGGACTGGATGAGCCGACGCAACACCTGCCCAAGGCCATCTGGTCCGCTACATCGCAAGTAGCCAACGCTGAGTTGGCAGAGCTTCGCGAGCGGGCCGAATCTGGATCTCCAGACGTTGTTTGTTTTCGTTTCCTCATCGACGACAACCCCTATGTTCCGGCAACCGAACGCCGCAAGTTCTGGGAGAGCCTGTCTCCCGACGAGCGGCAGACTCGCTATTACGGCGTGCCGGCCCTGGTCGGTCGTCGCATCTACCCGACGTACGACCCCGCCGGTATTCACGGCTGCGACCCATTCGAGATACCGCCAACGTGGTGCAAGTACGCCACAGTGGACCCCGGCAGGCAGCATTGCGCAACCACGTTCTACGCCGTCGATCCGAACGAGGAATATGTCTACCTGTACGACGGGCTCGACCTGAAGAACGCAGACGCCATGGTGTGGGCTGGGGAAATGCTGGCCCGCGGTATGCGGTGGCGGGCCATAGTCATCGACCAGCAGATGGGCAAACAGCACCCGCCCGGCGCTGGAAAGAACGTGGCCGAGCAGTATTGGGAAGCGCTCACCGCTGCCGGCATTGAGGTGGAGCAGAAGGGTGAATTGGCCGGGTTCTTTCCAGGCACCAATGACGTGCGAGCGAGGGAAGAGGCGTTGCTGTCTTGGCTGGGTATCCGCGGAGTCGGACCATTCGAGGGCAAGTGCAAGCTCCAGGTCATGCGCGGTTCGCTGCCTGACGCTCTCCACAAGCAGATCAAGCAGGCGCGTATGAAACTGCGTGACCCGTCGAAGCGGGAGAAGTTGGAAGAAGACTTGCTTGTGACCCTGGAGTACACGGCCGCATTCGATCCTCGCTACTACGAGCCGCGCATTGTGAAGAAGTCGCCAGACGACAGTTTGTTCGACCGCTTTTTGGAAAAGAAGAGACGCCGCAACGGCCGCGTCCATGTTTTTGCCTAGCACCAATCGCAGGAGTGAGAGATGGCATTGAATCAGAGCCAGTACGACTATTCGCAGGTGTCTCCGAGTACGCCGGTCATGATGTACGCCGACGTGACAAGACGCGATCCGGCGTTCGGGTTCATTACCAGGGTCAAGAACAGGGGCTGCAACTGTCTGGTTGTCAACGATTACGGGGGGGTCGCCGGATTTACCGACTGCTGGCACATCGACGACCCGCGCATCACGAACCAGCCGGAGGTCTACCGCGAGGTTGCGGATGCTGGCGATCGCGGAGTGTTTGAGTTTGCACCCGCCGAGATAGCGCGTCGCGAGATGGTGAAGATCATCCAGTCGCTTCCCATGGATAAGCTCCGTCAGATTGCCGAGACCTACGGCGAAGCGACTGAAGCCCTGAACGCCTACAAGCAGGCACTGGACTCGCTGCAAGTCACGGTAGAGGAACAGGGTCGCAAGATCGACGGCATGAACGCCCGTATCAAGGAGTTGGGTAGTGGACGTAGCCGATCTGCTTAGCAAGATCACCGAGATTTGGCAGAGGCAAATCGTCCTGTGCAAAAAGAAGAAGCACAAGGACTTCGGGGAAACTGCCGAAATCGCGTGGCGATTCCTGGGGCAGAAGTACGACGCGATCTACGCCTACAGCGGCGAGTCCACCGAAGGCCAAGTTCCATTTCCCGAAGCACCCAAGGGATACCAGCGCCCGACGCTGAACCTGTCGCAGAACTTTGTTGCCGTGATGTTGCCCTACATCCATAACAAGGTTCCCAATCGCCTGGTGGTCCCGCGTCGGCCGCAGCTCTCGCCGGAGCTATTGGCGGCCATCGGCCCCATCAACGAGCAAGCCAAGATCGAAGAGTCCATGCGATGCTGGCTTCTCCAGTGGTGGCTCAATTACCTTCCCCAGGAAACCGGGCTGACAGACGAGGTGCGCAAAGCCTCCACTGAAGCGCTTGTCAAAGGGCGAGGTGTGGTATGGCACGAATTGGTGGAGACTGCGGCTGGCGATATTCCGGGGTCGTTCTACGACACCGTGGACAACCTGTTGATCGACGCCGACTCGCAACAGCCCCGCGACGCGGGGTTCATTATCCGACGCCGCGAGCGTTCGGCGTGGCGACTGGCAGATGAGTTTGGGCTGAACGTCAAGGAACTGCGAACCAACTACCGCTCAAACTGGATGCAGGGCGACACGGACGGAGTATCCGAACCCGACAACCGGCATGGCGGGGGCGACGTTTGCGTGTACTACGAAGTATTCAGCCGCATGGGCGTCGGTCACAAGCTGGTCAACTGCCCGCAGGAAATCCAAGACGCCTACGATATGCTCGACGAGGCGGGGCCGTACGTCTGGCTGGTTATCATGCCGGGCGTGCCGTATCCGCTGAACCTTCCTCCAGACAAGCTCCCTGCCTTCACGAAAGAGGAAGTGCGACAACGAATGAGTTGGCCGATTCCGCTCTACGGCGACTTCGCCAACCCGTGGCCGTGCTCGTTTCTGGACTTCTACCCTTCCTGCGAGAATCCGTGGGCACGGTCTCCGCTGGAGGCTGGATTGTCCATGCAGGTCTTCATGGACTACGCCTACCGCTTCATTACCTCCCGGGTGAAGGCGACGTGCCGCAACATCTACGTCGTCTCCAAAGAAGTAGATGACGCCTTCAAGGATCAGTTGGAGCATGGATTCGACCAGGCCATCGCCTACATCAACGAGAAAGGCATTGACCTCTCAAAGGTGCTGCATGTTGTCGAGATGCCCGAACTCAATAAGGACGTGTGGAATGTCCTGTCTGCGGTCCAGCGTGAGTTTGAGAAGGCTACCGGCATGGACCCGCTGATGTACGGCTCGGCTCCTCCGTCGCAAGACAGGTCGGCTGCCGCTACTCGCACGCGCGAAGCGCATCTATCCTCTCGCCCCGACGATTTCGCGGACATGACGGAGAAGTTCAATTCGAGCATCGCCAACAAGGAAGCCGTCGCGTCACGTCTTCTGGTAGGGGCCAAGATTATCTCCACCCTATGCGGAGAGCCAATCTCGAAGCCAGATCCCGCGATGATGGACCCCGAGATGGTCGCCGCCTCGCCACCAGAGGTTTACGGCCCGCTGACGAATGCTTGGATGCAGTTGGTCTACACTCCCGACGACCCTGGGGCAGCGTCCAGCGACGTGCAGTACACCATTGAAGCGGGAACTGGCCGGAAGAAAAACAAGCAGAAACAGCAGGAAGACGCCAACCAACTTGTGCAAACCCTCGTAACGCCTTTGCTCCAGTTTGGAATGCAAAGCGGCACTTTCGGCCCGTACAACGCGCTCATGGCTGTTCTTGGGGAAGCCATGGAGTTCCCCATGGAGCGGCTGATGCTGCCCGACATGCAACCACCGCCACCGCCGGAAGTTCCCGGCGAACCGCCTCCCGAAGAAGCACCAATACCGGAGGAATCCAGTGTACCAGCGAGTGTCTGAAGACCCATCCGTGCAGTCGCACTACGAACGGCTCATGCGAACCTCAAAGGGCAACCATGAGTACGCGCTACGTATTGCCACACAATCCATCGGCGTGCCGTCGCCACTCTACACCAACGACCAGTTCTGGCGAGGCAACAGAGACGACGGATTTGGGAACGACAACCGATCCCGCCAGTTCGCCAAGCGAAAGGCGGAAGCGGCGGGGGTTTCTACGGCAGGCAAGAGGTTCTGTCAGGAACTGTGCCCTGTCGGGGAGTCGTTCAGTCCCTCAGCGTGGGTTTCTGACCGAGACGACGTGAAGAAGGTGTGCGAGCAGCACGGGTTTGGGTTGCACGGAAACGGCATGAATCTGCCAGATCCAGAGATCGACACCACGCCCCAGGCTCCGTACGTTGCTGACGACCTCGTGACCGAAGAGGCCAAACGCACAGCGGAGTTTGAGTACGGTGGAGACGTGACGCCGACAGAGTTTGCTCAGTTGAAGGAACAGACACGAGAACGGGTTACCCCGAAGGAGGCTCCGCGTGGCATCGACACGCTTGCTGACCTTCTCTGACGCGATCGAGGTTCTGAACGACTTCGCCGCTGGCTATGGAGGCACCCCGTCTCCGTACGCCATGCGTCAGATCGTGGCCGATTCCTACGACGAGTTCGCCTCTGTTCGCGAATGGAGTTACCTCCGAGCCAACGGCCGCGTCCAACTGCAAGCGGCATTGAGCACAGGGACGGTGACCTATACCCACGCCACGCGCACACTCACCCTCAACGGTTCCACCTGGCCCAGCGACATCGAGGATTGGTGCGTTCGTTTCGATGAGGTTGTGTGTGATGTGGAGACGCGAAGTTCAGATACGGTCGTCATCCTGGATTCGACCATGAACCCCGGCACGGACGTGGCGTCTACGACCTATCTTGCCTATCCGCGTTGGTACAAACTCCCGGGTGAGTTCGTGTCCATGAACAGCCCCATGGCCAACGACACGCGATGGCTGGGGCAATACGTGGACATGGGCTACATGCTCACGCTAGACCGCTTCTGGGAAGGCGCGGGCGACGTGCAGTATTACACCCTTGGTCCAGCGCAAGACCAGTACGGATACATGGCTTTGTACGTGTGGCCCCCAAGCGATACGGCAGAAACGTACGACTACATCGCCAGACGGGCTCCCCGTGCCTTGCGGTTCAGCGGCCGGGAAGCGTCGGAGACGGCAGGAACGATTGCCGTTACCGCAGGCTCCAAGACGGTAACTGGCTCGTCTACCGCGTTCTCCGCGCTCATGGAGGGGTCGATTCTCCGCATCGGTTCCAGCACGACAAACGCTCCAACGCGGCTGGCCGGTGCCTATCCGTACCTCGAAGAACACACGATCAAGACCGTCACGAACGCGACGACGTTGACGCTGGCTGCTGCGGTCACCACGTCTAGGTCGGGGGTTAAGTGCATCGTCAGCGATCCCGTTGACATACCGCCCATCTTGCACAACGCCTTTCTTGCCTGCGCGAAAAAGAACCTCGCCTTTGAGAGAAACTTCAAGGAGTATCCCCGCTGCGTGCAAGCCTACGACGATCTGCTGTTCCGTGCCAAGTGTGCCGACTCGCCGTCCTCGCAGTCGCAGATTGCCGGCAGCGCACCAGTGGTCGTGTCGCGATTGGCTGACGGCACGATCGGGGAGGAATCCTGATGAGCACCTACTGCGTCAGAGCCGACATCGAAGTGCGTTACGGCACCACGAACGTGAGCGAGTGGGCAGACCTCAATAACGAGTCGATTTCCTCGGACATTGCCTCCGCGATCGCCGAGGCCATCGCCGTGGTGTGCGATGACATCGACGACCTGTTGCGAGCCTCCTCCTACCAGATCCCCTGTGCGAACGAACAAGGGACGACGCCAACAACCATCAAGGATCTGGCGGCATGGGCTGCTGGCCTGTGGCTCTACGAGACGCGCGGGTCGATGGAGATGGACTCGGAAGGCAAGTCGAAGCACCGCTACTCCCATATCCGTCAGTACGTTGACCAACGCCTTGAAGCCATCCGAGCGGGAGCACGGATACTGGACGCCAAACGATGAGCGTAGCCGACGCCAACAACCCGCTGTGGCTCGTGTATCAAGAACTCTGGAAGATACTCCGCGCCAACGCCGGGTATACCGCCTTGGTCAAGACGGAGATCGACTACTTCGACGACAACGAAAAGTTTCCGCAGCGCAAGGACACCTACACCACCAGCGACTTTCCGGCGGTCAAGATCGTGCCCGGCGGGTTCCCACCCGGATTGGACGCATCGTCCTGTTCCGCTATTGGAAGCATGAAGTGGCAGATCCAGATAGCGACTGGAGAGCAATCAGCCAAGGCGGACCTCGACCTGGAGTGGCAGATCGTGGTGGCCATGTCGAAGTGGCTGGCTAGTTTACACGCACTCCGGTGGAACGAAAAGCAATTCGTCGGCAAGTGCGCATTAGGAGACTCCAGCGAGACGCTGGAAGATAAGCGAGAAAACCGAGGTATTCGCGGTTGGTCGGCAGTCTGGACTGGACAGACTCAACTGTACTTCACCACCGCTGACCTTCAAGCGTAAGGAGTTAAGATATGGGCGTTACCAGCGGCGTTACCGGAGCAGTGAACGGGTTTTCGACCCTCCGCAAGTGGATGATCGAAGACACGATCGAGGAAGCCGAACAACTCGTCTTGAGCAATACTCAGGCGGGCGAAGTCTCGGAAGGCGGCGTGACCGACTGGAAGGGTTACTTCATCGGGAAAGGACACACCCCCGGCGTGTTCCCTGGAGATGCGTTGTCCTTCTCGGGGGACATCGGGAATGGAACCGGCAAGAGCGGTACTGCAATTTGCGACGTGCTTGATATTACGGGCGATGTGGAGCGCAACCATGCCATTGAATACAACGTCAAATTCTCTGGCAACGGTCTGCTCGCCAATCACGCCGCTGCCGTTACCGACTCCACCGACTGCGACTTTTACTTGCCCACTGGCTTGGCGGTCTATTTCGACAGCACCAAGCTCACTGACACCCGCTACTGGCGATTGGTACTAAAGAACGGCACCCTGCCATACGTTTCTTCGGAGACGGCGGCCGGTCGCAAGCGGATTAGAGGCAAGATGGCTGGTGGCCTATTCATGGTCAAGTCGTACTTTGATGATCCAACTGCGATTCCAACGAAGGGTACTTACTACACCGTCAAGTTCTACGTTACCGATTCCACCTTTTGGGAGGTCGGGTACTGCCGCGTGATGAAGGTGGACGATCTCGGCGCGGACCACAACAGCGAAGAACCTGTCGGTGTGACGATCAGCGGAGTTTTCTCGGCTTGGAACGGCACGGCCATCGGAGCGATTAAAGATCCTGCCGTGGCAACCAAGTGGCCTTTCGCTGCATAGTGGGATAACGCATGGACTGGGCTGGATACCAAAGCCAGTTGAAGAAGCAGCAGCACGCCAATATGCGCGTGAGAATTGCTGCTGCGCGTAAACAGCGCCTTGGCCGCAGTCTCCCCCAGTCCATGCAAACTCTTGTCAACAGCCAGACGCCGCAGGACATCCCGATTCCGCAAGACTACGGCAAGGGAGCGTCCTACGAAACCGACACAGAGGGCGTTGTGCCGATGCAAGGCGCGTTCGGTGGTTACGGTGCGCCACCGACGCCCGCCCGTCCATCCTCACGGCAGCACGCGCCCCAGGACGCGGTTACACCGGCAATGGAAGCGGCCGAAGTGCCCGAAGATCCAGTGACCGCCTCCATGCGGCAAGCGGAGATCCCCGCTGTCAACGCAGTCCCCGCGGAGAAACAGCCTGAGCCAGAAGACGCCACGTCTGCCGCTGAAGGTTCGCCAGAGACCGAGGTGCGGGAGCCTCCTCCGATGCCACCGGAGACTCAGGCAGTCGCCGACCCGCAAGAGCCGACAAAGGCAGCAGATAGCAATGCCATCGAGTCGTCCAAGACGCAGAGCGTGGTCGGCAATGACGAACCGCAAGAGCCGACGAAGGCAACCAGAGCGGACACCCCTGTCAGCGGGCCAGAGCAATCTGCCCCTAGTGCGCAAGAGTCCTCGGATCTTACCACGCAGTCGTCAAGCGTCACGTTCCCCGCGTGGCGGCAACCGTCAGCCTCGGGTAAGCGTGACATTGCTCTGTCCGAAGCAGACTCAGCACGGCCGCGAGACAACGAAGAACCGACAACGCCCTCGGAGGCCGTGGACGCAACGGTTGCGCCAGAAGAAATAACCACCATCCACGAGGAATCCGAGGAGATCCCCGAAACCGAGGCGGGCCAGCAGGCGCAGGCCGGGCCGGAATCGCCAGTCGCCCGACGACCGCGCGGGAAACGGGTGCCGGATGACAGGAAGACCGAGGCCGAGCCAGAGGAAGACGTTGCCGGGTTTGAGTCAGCGTCTTCGCGTTCCAGCACAACCACCGAAGATGGCCAAGGCGGTCAGACCGCAATGCAAATTGAGGTTCTGAACTACAAAGTAGACGATATGGCCGAAACTCTACGACGCATGGAGAGCGCCATTCAACAGGTCCAGGCCGACATGAAGGGCGTGGGTGGCTACCAATGACTGTTGCGTGCCACGAAATCATGGAAGGCAAGTACGGCGGTTTTCCGCAGGAGAACTGGATCAACGGCTTCCTGGAGGCAGAGCGACTATTGGAGTGTGCTTGGGCTGATAGGTACACACTGCTCAGCGAACTAGCAGGCGTACAGTATCCGTACACAGATACTACCATTGCGTGGCCTTATGCGGCCACCGTGCTCGGCATCGGAGTGCTTGACAGTACAACTCCCATCGCGACCTACAGTCGTGCATGGTGTCGTATCAAATACTCCAACAAACTATATTATGACTCCACGGCCCAACGACTTGTCAGCGAGGAACTACACCCCCTTTCAATCCACCTTCCTCTGGATTACGCCGGGTTCCGTTGGGGGGCACAGACCGGAGCGTCTTCGATTCCTGTTCAGCCTTGCGAAGCGCCATCGTTCATTGTCCGGTCGTCCCAATACACCGTCACTTATTATCGCGCCTATGCGGTCCCGTCTTACGCAGACGACTACGCGAACTGCACCAACAATGGAAATGTTGCATCTTACACACTGGGCAGAACCTACGCTGCCGGCAGGCTATTGTTTGGGGGAACCACCGCCCGCGCAGATACGGTCCTGGGGTCCACAACCAAACTACAGGTGAGTTACCGCTTCCTCATCCATCCCTCCAACTGGAACAAGTTCTGGCGTGCCTCCACGGCACAGTGGGAAACACTATATCGCGCCGGCCCTGACGGTGGAGAATACACCCCGCACACGGCGGTTAATTTTGCATCACTAGTGCCAGCCTTGGCATAAGGAGATACCTATGCCCGTCAACTCTGCAATGCCGACTTGGGGATCGCGTCCTCGCTACTCCATTCCGCAGTCCAGAACATCGCAGACTGGCCTGAACATCGCCGGCGCGCCTCCTGCCTGGGGCGCGAAGCCACTAATGATGGCTGGCCCGTCTATTCCGCAGGGGATGGCTGGGGCGCAATACAGTCCGCCGCCTCGACCGACAACGACGCCTGGAAATCCCTACATGCAGCCTTCTCCGGGTCCGCAGCAGCCCGCAGGTGCTGGCAACAGCGGACTCATGTCCGTATCGCCGGCCGCAGACCGGGGTGCCGTACCCAGTGGTCCGCAACAGCCTCAGTACGACCCTAGCAAACGCTGGAGTAGCCAGCCGCAGTCCGTTTACGTCCCCCAGCAGGCCCAGACGCCTCAGTGGAGACAGCCGCAACCGACTGGACCGATAGCGCAGTCTCCTACCGTCAACCAGATGGCTCTGGGCAGTCTGTGGGGAAGTGGATCGCGATTGTCGCCTCAGCAGATGCAACAATTCACGCCCGGCATAGCCCCTGAACGAGCCAACGAACTGGCCGAGTCCGGGTCTATTCGCGCCCACAACACGGCGATGGCAGGGACTGCCGCTCCGCTACCCGACACGATGCGAGCAGCTTTGGATGTTCGGCAGCAAGCACCGGGTGGCCGTCCTGTCGGTCAGCAGTCGTGGTCCGATGTCGCTGGCAACCAAAACCTCGCTGGTGCAACGGCACGCGCGAGAGAAGCGACGGCTGCCGATCAAGCCTTGGCCCAACAGCGCCAGAACGCTACGAACGTGGCGTGGGGCGGATTGGGAAGCACCAACACTCCGACCAGGGAATACAAAGCCTCTCCGGGCGATCCGGGAGCGTGGGGTAACTTCGTGGCCGCGTCCCGCAACGCGATGGAATCTGCGAAGGCTGGCGACACGGCAGGATACGACGCCAACCGTGTCGCATGGCAAGGCAGTAGGGATGGTCGGGCCACAGTGCCTGTTGACGAAGGAAAGCAGCAGGCTGCCCGTGATAAGCGAACTGCCATCCAAGCCGATCGGCAGCGGAATGTCATGCTCCAGCGAAACGGCTACAACCCGGTCGATGTGCAGATGGCCGAGGCCGCGCAACAGCAGGCCCGCGAATTGGCGATGCAGGAGATGGCTACGAAGCGTTACGCTGCTGGAATGCAGTCTCTTGGGATGGCTGGCGTGACTCCGCAAGGAGGGCAGTACAACCCTGCCGCTATGGGAAGTGTCATTAGCGGTTTCAACGCTGGCCAAGGTCCACAGTGGGGGCGACAAGGGCCGCAACTCGGCGCGGCGGAACAATCCGCAGGTCAGATGATCCCTATGCCGCCTGCGGCCCCAATGACTCCCGAAGCAATGGCGGGGGCTGGTGCAGCATTGCGTGACCAACCTACCCAGTCGTTCCAGCAGATCCTGGCAATGCGTGGCATCACCGATCCGGCACAAGCCCAATTCTTGACGCAGCAAGAGATGCAAAGGCGGTCGGCAACAAGTCTTCCCGGAAGGGCGGCTGACGCAATGGCGTCCGGGTGGGGGATTCCAGGGTCAGAAGGTTCCGCCATTCTCGGCGGTCTGGGTTCGGTTCTTGGCCCGATTTGGAATCCCGAGTTGGCCCGCGACCCAAACCGTAACTTCAATCCAGCCCGAAAGCGACCCCGCAAGAGCCAGTAGTCTATGCCCAACGACTTCACCTCGCTCTATCGTAAGCAACTTCAGGCGGCCAACCCGCTCTCGCCCAGGTTGCGCCGCATGGCTCGCGGTATGGGCATTGAGCAGCCAAGGGCCCCCGAGGTAGAAGACCAAGACATCGAGCCAATCCCTGACCCGCTAGGGCTCTTGTCGCGGCGTAGGCAGGCAGTTACCGCGCCACCTCCCATAACACCCGAAGAGGAATCGGGGCTCTTACACTCTGCCGTAGGCGGCCTGGAGTGGCTTGGACAGACGCTCGACAAGCCGGGTGCCGCCGTACGCGGATTGCTGGCAGGCCAACCAGAGCAGTTGGCGAACCTCATCCCGTTCAGTGACACGCTCGGGATTACGGACCCCAAGACGCGGGTGTCAGGCAGAGACCTCCTGGAGAAGGCGGGCATCCTTGGCCAGAACACGCCCGGCCTGGATTGGGGAGACGTGGGCGGGTTCGCCGCTGAAGTCGTTACCGACCCCCTGCTGTTTCTCAAGGCTGCCCCGCTCACCGTCAAGGGCGCAGCAAAGGCCGCAGAGATGGCCGAGAAGGCAAGCAAGGCCAGCAAGACGTTCGATACGGCGACCAAGTACATCACGGCCGGGCTGAAGGACACCAAGCAACTACCAACCTACCGCAAGACGGCCCAGTCGATAGCCGACCAGATTCGCGCTAGAGAGCGGGGTGTATTCGGGTTCGGCTTGCCTGGGCTGCCGTTCGCAAAACCGCCGGCAGAACATGCGGCCCCGATTACCTTCGGGGCTGGCAGCGAGACGGCTGCCAAGGCTCTGGAAGCCCTCGCCTACAAGAACCCCATCGTCCCCGGATTGCGCGGCATGTTCAGCCCCGTGGCCGCTGGCGACTACACGGGTGTTGGCCAGCAGGTGAAGGATGCAGCTTGGCTGGAAAGGCAACGGCTGGAGGGGGCGTTGACCGATATCTCCCCGGCATTCCGCGATGAATCCCAACGGCTATTCGGGAAGTTCCAGGAGATCGCCCAGCACTTTCAAGCCAACGGGGACGCGAGGGCCTACGGCGACTTCTCCCGCTGGATGGCTGAATCCATGGGCGAGATCCCCAAAGGGCAGGAAGTCCTGGATGGAATGCTACAGCGCATGGGTGTTGCGTCAGGAGCAGAACTCCCTGACGTTATCGGCGATGCTACGGAATTGGCCAGCCAGTATCACGGGTTCTTCGACCAACTCCGCACAATCAAGGATCAAGCGAAGGCCAAGTACATGGAACTTGGCGGTAGTCCCGCGCTGCTTGAGGATACGTACGCCCAGCACTTCCCCCGTCGCGGAAACGTAGTCCTGGACACGCTCGAATCGGCTGCCGGCGGTGAACCGAATGCTCAACGATTCAAGCACAATGTCCACCGTTCCGAGGTGCTGACCAACTTCCCTGGAAACTCGGAACGCATCAATAAGGCGGTCACGGACCCGCTGGTTTCCGGTAGGGATGTTACGCTGCTGGATGACGGCACCACTCAGGTAGAGAAGATCGCCAGCAAGGACTTGACCCGCCGACTGGAACTCAGGCTCTCGTCGCTGGGGGTCGAAATTCCCGAGAACGCGAAACTGGTTGACCTCCAGGAAATGTACTTACGCCAACAGCACGTCCTCCCAAGCATTCAAGAGGCGCAAGCGGCCGGAATCAGAACTGCCGAGGATGCCGCCAAGGACGCGGGAGAGTGGACATTCCAGGGCCGCCAAGCGGTCAGCACGAAGATTGGCGACCAGAAGTACGTCACCAGTTTCCGAGAGAATCGCGCGAGAGAGTTCGTTAAATACGCCCGTCGTCTGCCGGACCAGATAGCTTCGGAGGGCTTATTCAATCGTCCCGCGGTCGATGACTGGTTCAGCTATATGCACTCCATGCTGGCCGATGTGGCGACCCTAGAGGGAGTGCAGTCGTTCCTGGGGCAGCCCGGCGTAATTTCCGAGGCTGGCAAGGCGGGATCGCAAAGCTTGGCCAAGGCGTGGAACGCCGGGAAGTTCCGCAAGGATGGGCTGTTGACTTGGGCCGCGCAGCAATATCCCGACGTGGCCGCCAAGGGGCCGGAAGAGTTGTCCAAATTCGTGTCTGGCCTTGGCGTGTCCGAGGGTGCTGCCGGTGCCATCAAGGCTTTTGGCGAATCACTGGAACCGAAGAATAAGACGCTCATTGGAAAGCTAACCGACAAGGTTACTTCCGTCTACAAGTGGGCGTGGACCATGCCGATGCCAGCGTTCCATGTGAGAAACATGGGCGGCGGACTGTTCAACGCCTGGGCCCAGAGCAAAGTCCCGCTCCACAAGATCGTATCCAGCATGGTCGGGGCTACCGAGCACTTCCGTACCCGAGGCTCCAAGCCCGCCAAGTATCTGCAAGAGGCGGTAGACAACGGCGTACTAGCAGGGTTTGGCCCATTGGCTGAGATCGCCACACCCGCCGCCGCAGCGAAACAGTCGAAGGTGCCAGAGGGGTTCATGGGCGGAATCTTCGACTGGCTCACGAAGCCAACAGAAGCCGTCAAGCACCCCATCAAGGCCGTGAAGGATACCGCCGAGAACGCCTACGGATTCGTGGAGGGCACGTTGCGTCTGGGGTACTACGGGGCGTTGCGCGATGCAGGCTACAGCCCCGCCGCTGCAAAGCACCTTGTGTCGCAAGCCATGTTCGACTACACCAAGGCCAGCCCCTTGGAGAGAAGCACGTTCAAAAAGATCGTACCTTTCTACGGGTGGCTTCGCAGTAACCTGCCCTATCAAATCGCCAACCTCGCCGCACGGCCTGGTGGACGCACGGCGCAAACGGTGCGTGCCTACAATGACTTTTCGGCTGGCGGGCAAGGCGAGGGCTATGCGCCGTCGTTTCTGCGTGAAGGGCTAGCTGTCCCCGTCAGTAGCGATGGCGCGAACACCACGTTCCTGCGTCAGGCGGGGCTGCCCCTGGAAGACCTGAACAAGTTCGTGTTCAAGTCGTCTGGGTTGCCGGCTGCCGGGAGAACGGCTGAGAAGTTCGGAGCTGGTATGCACCCCGGTATCCTTGCTGGCCTGGAGACTTGGGCCGGGCGGCAGATGTGGTCAGGCAGAGACATCAAGGATCTGGAGTCTACCACGGAGAAGTTAGGGGCGGGCCGTCCTCTTCCGCTGCTGGATCGCCTCTTGCACTACAGTCCGCTCTCCACGGCAACATCGGCTGCGCTGACCGTAGCAGACCCACGCAAGACGCCCTGGCAAAAGCTCATGAACCTCACCACCGGGGCCAAGACCGCCACGTACGATACCGAGAAGTGGAAGATGATCGACCTCCAGAACGCCCTGAAGGCCGAGGCCGACCAGAACCCCATCGTGCGCGAGATGGTGCGGCAGTACATTCCTGAGCGATACCAGGCTCTGCCTGAAGCCGAGAAGGCCAAGGCGGGGATTCGCAAGGCCGACCAGTTGTCCAGGGCATTAGGTGCGTTGAAGAAGAAGCGAGAACGCGAAAAGAAGGAGTAAGCCGTGCCTTTTCAATCGAAAAGCCAGTCACGCTGGATGTTTGCCAACGAACCCAAGATGGCGGCCGACTGGGCAGGAAAGACCCCCAGTATCAAATCGCTTCCTGAGAAGAAACGGAAGATCCCTGTTCCGAAGCGGAAGAAAAAGGCTTCTCGCCCCGCCAAAGCCGGATAGCCCACTCAGGAACTTTCTTCGGCTTCGCTGCTTCGGCCTTTGATTTCTCGCGCCGCTCGCGAATGATGCGGCACGCGGTCTTGTGGCGTTGCTTGTCTCGCCTGTGCCGCTCCTTGTGCAGGTGCAGACTAATCGTAGTCCGCTTCGCTTCCAGTTCCTTGGCTGTCTCTTCCTCGCGCTGATGAAACGCCTCTACGGTTCCCTCAGACAGCGAGTACCCGCCGAGGTCTTTCCCTTCGGCCAGCAGCTTATCGTAGAAGGCGTACGCCTTGCGGAGTAGGTTGTAGGTCCAGGGAACTTTCGGAACGCGCACCCGCTTGTTGGCCGCGAAGTCGCGGGCAAGTTCTCTAAATGTCTCGCCGGCCTTGATCCTGTTGCGGATCTCACGGATGGTGGCGCATTCCTCATCGTTCCACTCGACCCGTCGCTCCTGGTTCCCCAGGCGTGTCTTCTTCCCAGGTACGGGCACGAACTTGCACCCGAGGGGCGGAACGCCTCCCATAGCGAGGCCGCATTGCTTGCGCCAAGCCAGGCCACGTTTGATACCGTCAACCTGGAATCCCTTTTGCAGATCGGCCGACATCGCCAGCATCATCACGAGCCCGCGGCCCATGGTGGTGTTCAGGTCCACTGGCAGCCCGCCCATCGCCTGGTCAACGTGGATGGTGACTTCGAGGCCTACAAGTGCCTCCAGCGCCGCCATGAGGCGGAAGGGCTTACGCTCCAGTCGGTCGAGTCGCCAGAGCCCCAGGTGGTCGCCCTTGCGCAACTGAGCGATTAAGGCCTTGAACACAGGCCGCTCGTTCCAGGCGACCTCGACGGCCGATTCGTGCTCTCGGTAGCACCCCGCGTACGCGCACTCAGGGAACCGCTCGGCCATCTTGTAGAGATCGGCTTCTTGGCGGTCCAGGGAGGGAATGGGGTCGTGTGCCGTCTGACCAGAGGTGAATCCGGTCGGGCTCTTTCGCGCGTAGCCGAAGAATCGTGGAGTCATTTGAACCACCCTAGTATCCAGAGGACGATGCCCACAAAACCGAAGGCCCATGCCAGGTTCTTTACGCCTTCGGGGTTCGGTTGGCGCGATTGGTATCTGCGTTTCATGGGTCGTTCTCCTTGGGTCGTTTCCGGTGTCCAAAAAGCCCAACCCCCAGCCGCAGACCGCTTGGAGTAATCCCGGGTGACTAGTCCGGGGGCGATCTGCCGCTCAGGCACCCCGCCTTATAGCCGGGGGTTGGGTTAGGTGCTGTTCTGTCAGTTCCCCGCTGCGCTCCCTGCGATGCGCTGGCGGGGTTGTCCTCTGCCCTTCGCCCGCCGGGCGGGGTTAGTCGTCCTCGATCGGCCACACCGCGACCCAGGCCAGATCCCACACGTTGTCGCGGTTCAGAAAATACGCGATCTGCACCGACACGTTGTCTGGGGCGAAAGGCAATTCGTCGCCCGCCAGTTCGCTCGGTTCGTAGATCGTGCAACCGCCCTGCTGGATTGCGGCCAACCGACTCCACTGCTGCGATTCTAGTACCAGATTAGCGCCGGGACAGGAGTCAACGACGCAATCCAGCAAGTCGGTGTAGGGATCGACTACGCCCTCGGCCTCACTGGTCTGGCGGAAAAAACGCTCGTCTAAAATGTGAGACATGGTACACCTCGCTCTGAATGTGGTTGTTGACAATCGCCTTGCGGCATCAGAGGGTGGAGAGGTTAGTCGTTCCACCACGGGCGACTTGCCTCTCGCGTTTTGCGTGCCTCAAGCTGTCTGCTGAGCCCGACGCAAATGGCCCGGTACAGGTCACGCTCACGCCGTGTCGCTTCATGCGCGGCA
>Ga0172381_10002648_pt1 | contig 19536 bp, 23 predicted proteins | sample Leawel6488metaG_FD_119754 | JGI IMG/M metagenome (GOLD analysis project Ga0172381, IMG submission 119754) | Leachate microbial communities from a municipal landfill in Southern Ontario, Canada - Leachate well 64-88 metaG | ecosystem: Engineered > Solid waste > Landfill > Unclassified | place...
CGCCTCGCCGCCAAGGCCGCCCGCGACACCGTCCTGCGCAAGGGGGCGCTCGAGGGCCTCACCCTGCCGGGCAAGCTCGCTGACTGCTCCAGCCGCGACGCCAAAAACTCCGAGCTCTTCATCGTCGAGGGAGATTCCGCAGGCGGCTCGGCCAAGCAGGGGCGCGACCGCAACCATCAGGCCATCCTCCCCTTGCGCGGCAAAATCCTCAACGTCGAACGCGCCCGCCTCGACAAGATGCTCGCCAACAACGAAATCAAGAACCTCATCATCGCCCTCGGCACCAACATCGGGGACATGTTCGACATCGAGGCACTCCGCTACGAGCGCATCGTCCTCATGACCGACGCCGACGTCGACGGCAAGCACATCCGCACCCTCCTCCTGACCCTCTTCTTCCGTTACTTCCCGGAGATCATCAAGCAGGGCCACCTCTTCATCGCCCAGCCGCCGCTCTTCCGTCTCGGCATCGGCAAGGAAGTGCGCTATGCCTTCTCCGACGAGGAACGCGACAGCCTCATCACGGAGCTGCTCGCAACCAAGGGAAAAGCCGTCCCCATCAAGGCTGCGGCGGGCAAGGCCGCCAAGGACGAGAAGCTCGATGAGGAGCAGGAGGCTCCCGAGGAGGCCGGGGCCGTGGAAGTCACGAACGTCGGCGGCGTGCACATCTCCCGCTACAAGGGTCTCGGAGAGATGAACCCCGAACAGCTCTGGGAGACGACCATGGATCCGGCGCACCGAACGTTCAGCCAAGTGACCGTGGACGACGCCGAGAAGGCCGACCAACTCTTCGACATCCTCATGGGCTCGGACGTCGAGCCACGGAAGAGGTTCATCCAAACTCACGCCAAGTCGGCGAACATCGACATCTAGAAGCAACGAGACACGCCCCGGCCCCGCGCCGGGGCTTTTGTCTTCCCGTTCAGACCCGCCTGGCGAAAAATATATGTCGCCCCCACTTACTTACATACATATGTCGCAAAAAATAGGAGGACGGAAAAGATGGAGGATGGGAGCGATGGCGGCCCGGCCACCGGCGAGAGGACGGAACGGCGAACAAGAGCAGTTGACGCTCGTCCGCGAGCGGTGGCCACCAAGCGGCATTGCCTAGAGCCGCCGATTTCGCCACGATCACCGCCTGATTTGGAAACGAGAATGACGCCCCGTCAGCAAGCAAGGATCAAGGCCATGCCCTTCCCGGTCGGCCCCCGTCGAGCCAGATTCGCGCGGACTATCAACTACTCCGCCCGAACTTGACAAATCCCCCATTATCCCCTATAGTAAAGTCATCAATCGAACGGGCCGCCCTAGGCGGCTTTTTAAGACGAAAAAAGTATGGCTTTCTCGCTCAAGGGCAACCGACTCGTCGCCTACGTCAAGGAATCTCTCGACGAACTCAAGAAGGTGACTTGGCCGACGCGCCAACAGGTCGTCCGCGACACGATCATCGTCATCGGCGTCTCCGTCGCCCTCGGCGCCTTCTTCGGCGTGGCCGACTTCGGCCTCTCGAAGGGTCTCCAGGCACTCCTCACCCTCTAACCTCGACTGTCCCGCCACGAACGCACAGTTGACCAGTCCTTACGGCTGGCGGCTGACCGCTCGCGTCAAGAACTTATGCCAAAACAGACATCGCAGGTCGGGCGGCGCTGGTACGCCATCCATACCTACGCCGGCTATGAGGAGAACGTCGCCCAGGGACTCCTCCAGCGCATCGAATCCATGGACATGGGCGACAAGATCTTCAGTGTGATGATCCCGAAGGAGAAGAAGATCCGCATCAAGAACGGCAAGCGCAAGGTCGTCGAGGAGAAGATCTTCCCGGGCTACGTGCTCGTGGACATGAACGTGACCGACGCCTCCTGGTACGTGGTGCGCAACACCCCGGGCGTCACCGGGTTCATCGGCACCGGCAACATCCCGACCCCCATCGCCGAGGCCGAAATCAAGGCCCTCCAGAAGCGGATGGGCGTCGATGAGCCGGAGTACAAGATCGACGTGGAGGTCAACTCCGCCGTCCGCATCACCGACGGCCCGTTCAAGAGCTTCGAGGGCAAAGTCTCGGCCATCGACGTGTCCCGCGGCAAGGTCAAGGTGCTCGTCTCCATGTTCGGCCGCGAGACGCCGGTCGAGCTCGACTTCCTGCAGGTGAAGAAAATCTAGCGATTTCAAATGCAAGAGGCGGCCCGAGCGGTCGTCTTTTGCATTCGGTGTGCGAGCCGGACGAAATTGTTGACGGTAAATCACGAAGTGGCCACAATGACAGCGTCCGCATTGGGCATGGCCCTTTCCCAGTGGAAAGAGAGATGACATGACCGTGAAAACCAACCAAGAAATCGAGCGTCGCTTCCTCGTCACCAGCATCGACCCGGACATCCGCCGCTTCCCGAGCCGCCGCATCCAGCAGGGCTATTTCGAGACCCCGCCTTACTTCAGCCTGCGCGTCCGCATTTCGGACGACGTGAAGGCCGAAATCACGCGTAAGGACGGCATCGGAATCCAGCGGACCGAGGCGACCCTGCCGACTGACCTCGCCACCGCCGAGTTCCTCCTCGCCTCCTGCACCGACGTGCTCGATAAGGCGCGCTACCTGCGCGACGGCTGGGAAGTGGACTTCTACGAGGGACCGCTCGCCGGACTCGTCATCGCCGAATTCGAGTCACCGGACGCGGCCGAGGCCGAACTGCCACCCTGGATCCAAGCGGCCCGGGAAGTGACCGATACGGTCAGCAACCGCGTGCTCGCCCGCCTCGCCACCTCCCTCGTCGCGCTCTCTGACGACCGTCCGCGACAGGCAGCCCGCCTCGCCGACTTCATCGGGCGCCTGTAGGCCAAGTGCCCTTTCAGTACCTCCTCCGCACCAGCCTTGGTGCGGAGTTTTCTGTCTGCGAGCGTCTTGACATCATCGCGGCAACCTGCTAAACAACAGCAGTCCGCCAATCCCGGCGGCCATCGCAGAAGGGCCTTTGTCATGGCAACAGAGACTGGAATTGTTAGTTCGAACCAGTCCGAAGCGACCAAGTCGTCCGGGACACGCAAACTGATGGCCTGGAGCGACTTCTTTTCCATCGCCAGCCTGTGCACCGCCCTCGTCGGGCTGATTGGGATGTTTTGCGGGTCGGAAGCAATGCTAGTTACCTGCTACGCCGCGGCGGCGGCCGTGGCCGGTATGCATCTCATCCTGCGGGTGCGGGCGAGCGGACCAATCTGGCTCGGCATCGGGCTGGGCATGATGTTCGGCGGCATAGCTGTTGGATACGCGGCCAAACTTTTCATGGACGGACAAGGAATGTGCGCCCCGCTGACGTTTGTCGGCTTCCTCGTCGCGGCGGCAGGTATCGCCACGCTGATGTACGGCTGTATCTTTGGGCGAAGGCCGGACGAGGACGACACGCGCCAGCGGTAATGCCGGTCACCGCTGTTCAGCTCTTCGCGCCTCGCCCACGCACAAGCCCCTTTGTTCATTCGACCGACTTTCGACGCTACCCCGGCCTCTCGGTCTCCCTCCCCCCATGTGCGCCGCTGCAGCGGCGCGCACTTTTGTTTGGACCATCGCAAACGCGGCCGCATTAACCCATCACCGCCGGCTTTGACTAAACCGAGGACGGCGGTTAAGGTCTGCATAGCCCGCGCCGGGCCGTCCGTCCTTTCCCAACCACGACAGGAGATTGCCGTGACCGACGCTTTCCTGACCAACGTCCTCCCCTGCGGACTCACCGTCCATTACCTCCAGCACCCCGGTCCGTCCACGGTCACTGGCCTGCGCATCGGCAGCGGTCACTTGGACGACCCGCCCGGACAGGAAGGTCTTGCCCACCTCACCGAGCACATGATCGCCGGACAAGACGAGGCGGAAACCGGTTTTCTCGGCCGCGATTGGGACGAGAACCGAGGCCTCCTGCGCTGGGCCCCGTCCTCGACCAGCATGGTCGCGACCTGCTACCACCACCTCTGCGCGTCCGACGACGAAGAATGCGCCTTCTGCGGCCTGCGCGACCTGGTATTCTGCCCGAATCTCCGGGACGTCAAGCATCACGCGCAAATCCTCGGATGCGAACGCCGACAGTCCGGGGATCGAGCGGTTGAACGCCGCGCCCTGGCCGCCGTCTTCGGTGACCAGCGTCTCTCGACCGCAGCCAGCCTTCCCGACGACGGCCCGCTCCTCGCCTTCCAGCTAGCCGACGTGCGCGCCAACCATGACCGCTGGTACCGCCCCGCCAACGCCGACCTCGTCGTCGTCTCGCCCCGACCGTGGGAGGAACTCCTCCCAATCCTGGAACAGGCCTTCCCCGGCGACCGAATCGACGGCAAGCGCCCGGTCCGACAGCCGGCGGTCGTCGGCCCGCCGCGTCCGGGAATGTTCATTAACATCGGCAACGACCGGCGCCAGGTGGGCGTGGGCGCCGTCGCCGCCCTGCCGCTCTCGGTCGAACCCGGAGCCGTGAACCTGCTCCTTCATCTCCTGCGGACCAGGCTCATGGACGTTCTGCGCGCTTTTTGGCGCGTCACCTACACCGTCCAGGCCAACGTGGAGCACTATGGCGTGGCCCAAATCCTCGTCATTGGCATCTCCACCTCGGGCGAACAGGCCGGCCGCGCCCGAGACGAGACGCTGGGCGCCTTCGCGAAAACCGACTGGGTGAAGGAATATCTCGAACCCTGCCGCGAACGCCTGCTCCATGAGCTTGACCTCCGGCTGGAACCGACGGCCATCAGCCTGGTCAACGAGGCGCTGACCGAGCTTACCCTGTGCGGCCGGACGCTCACCCACGAGGAAGTGCGCGCCCAAGTCTCGACCATGACGGACGAGCGGGCCGCCGCCATCCTCAAGGATCTCGACGAGAACGGCCTCTACCTCGACATCAGCTGAAATAACTTTAAACCCGCATCCTCTTTGGTGCGGGTTTTCGCTTGTTTCAGCAAAAAAAATAGTTTAGCCACTAAAACTTCCTACTAGTTTTCCGTCGCTGGGACAGAAATTTCAATCAGAGCTTGCCAAAAATCGACAACTAAGGTATTTTTCTCGGGCAAACGTGGTGTCCTCGGGCCAAAGCTGGCGCGGGGAGCTTCTCACCGACGTACTGCCCTTCATCACCAAACCAATCAAGATTATGGCCAAGAAAATCAAGGCTCTCGTCAGGCTGCAAATCCCGGCCGGCAAGGCCACCCCGGCCCCGCCGATCGGCCCGGCCCTCGGTCAGCACGGCCTCAACATCGCCGACTTCGTCCAGAAATACAACGCCGCGACCGCCAAGATGGTCGGCGACATCATCCCGGTCGTCATCACTGTCTTCGAGGATCGAACCTACAGCTTCATCCTCAAGTCACCGCCCGCCTCGGTCCTCATCAAGAAGGCCGCCGGTCTCGAGAGCGGCTCGGCCAAGGCTTTGACCGTGAAGGTCGGTAAGATCACCAAGGCCCAGGTGCGCGAGATTGCCGAGAAGAAGATGTCCGACCTCAACACCACGAACGTCGAGGCGGCCATGAGGATGATTGAGGGGACGGCCCGGCAGATGGGCATCGAGGTCGTCGGTTAAGCTGACGACCCTAGGCAAAAGGCAAAAGGCCCGAGGCAAAAGCACGTAAGTAGGTGCTTATGCCTTGTGCCTAGTGCCTCTTGCCTGCCAAGGCTACTTACTAATTTGTGGGAGGCCGTGCACTTACAACGCAAGTGTGCGGCCGACCGAACCACGAACCAATATGGCACACGGCAAGCGCTACAAGGAAGCCAAGTCGCAAGTGGACGCGGGGAAGACCTACTCCGTCGAGGAGGCCGTCGCCCTCGTGAAGAAGACCGCCACGGCCAAGTTCGACTCGTCGGTAGAAATTCACGTCAACCTCGGCATCGACCCGAAGAAGGGCGACCAGATGGTGCGCGGCACCGTCGCCCTGCCCCACGGCATCGGCAAGGAGAAGAAGATCTGCGTCTTCGCGGGGAGCGTCGACGCGGAAGCAGTAGCCAAGGAGGCCGGCGCAGCCCTCATCGGCGGCGAGGAGCTCATCGCCGAGATCGGCCGCACCGGCAAGATTGACTTCGACATCGCCGTCGCCACCCCGGACATGATGCCCAAGCTGGCCAAGATCGCCAAGATTCTCGGTCCCCGCGGCCTCATGCCGAGCCCGAAGAACGAGACCGTGACCACGAACGTGAAGAAGACGGTCGAGGAGTTGAAGCGCGGCCGCGTCGCCTTCAAGAACGACGAGACGGCCAACGTCCACCAGATCATCGGCAAGGTCTCCTTCGACGACGTCAAGCTCGTCGAGAACTTCACCACCATCATGGACGCCCTGCGCCGCAACAAGCCTTCGACTTCCAAGGGTGTCTACCTCAAGAGCGTCACCGTCACCTCGACCATGGGGCCGGGGATCAAGGTCACGGCTTAAGACAACAACGGCAAAGGAGGCGGCCACCAGCCGCCTCCTTTTGTTGTAAGTCAGAAAGCCAATAAACTTCGTACCTGAAAGCTGTCGGATAAATAATACACCTAATCCACGGCTCGGTGATTCGGTGACTCGTAGGCTCGTTGGCTACCGTGCCCTCTGCTTGACCCGACCGGCCGGGATGGGTATCGTGATAAGCGAGCTTTCGAATATCATGGGAATTTCCCGTCAATATTTCCACGACCTGAAACCGCCCATCATCGCCATGACGGCGCTTTTGACGCTCGCGGCGGCCGGCCCGGTCATGGCCATCGAGCAAGTTCTCGATGACAGAAGTTCCACATCCTTGATCGGGACGGGCGGAGCGTTGGATACTGCCTTCGGCTTCCCGGACATCATCATCGCCGTCCTGCGCGTCGTCACGGTCGTCTTCGCCCTCTTCATGGCCGCCACGGCCGTCCACGGTTGGGTGCTCGGCAAACATCACGGCGGATCGATGGACGGAAAGAAGGTCGCCGACGGCACGTTCCGACAAGGAGCCCGGGGGTTCGTCGTGGCCGTCGCCCTAGCCGCAATTGCGAAGCCGCTCGTCCTTTCTGTGTTCGGATTGGCGGGGATGATGTAGATTGAGGGAACAGCCTACAGGTCGCAGGTCACGGAATTGAAATTGGATTTTAAGCTGAAACATGCCTCAAACTACCCTGTAGCCTGTAACCTAACACCCACATGCTTCTCTCCATCACCCGTCTCGACCAGTCCCTCCCCCTCCCCCGCTACGAGACGGCGGGCGCTTGCGCGTTTGACGTTTACGCCCGCGTCGAGACAGTCGTGGGGTCGCGGTCGCTCGGCCTCATCCCGACAAACCTCGTCGTCTGCGTCCCCGGAGGCCACGTCCTCCTGCTCTGCTCCCGTTCCTCGACCCCACGCAAGAAAGGCCTGCTCATCCCGCATGGCGTCGGCATCATCGACCAGGACTATTGCGGCGGGGCCGACGAGCTCATGGCCCAAGTCTACAACTTCACCGACCAGCCGGTAACTGTGGCGCGCGGCGAACGTGTCGCCCAGGCGCTCGTCGTCCCGATGGCAAGATGCGAAATAGTCGAGGCCGGGCCGGGACGCGAGGACAACCGCGGCGGCTTCGGGACGACCGGATGAACAAGACGCCAAAAAAGCCGGGCCCGTCATGGTCCGGCTTTTTGAATTTCTCTAATCCGCTCGCTTATCCGCAATCGGTGCCGCAAAAATCCCGATGGCGCGCGCAATCCACTCCGGGTCGGGCTCGTAAACGTCGAACTTGATACCGGCCTGCTCGCAGGACTCGGCGATGGACGGGTCGCGATACACTGCTCCGGCGACCACGCGCTTCACCCCGGCCATGGCCAACTTCTTGAAGCAATGGTAGCAGGGCGAGTAGGTCGTGTAGAGCGTCGAGCCCTCGGTCGAGACGCCGCCGAGCGCCGCCGCCTGAAGGACGCAGTTCTCCTCCGCGTGGATGGTCCGGATGCAGTGCCCCTCCTCCATCCTGTGGCCGTGTGCCTCGTCGCAATGCGGCAGACCGGGCGGCGCACCATTGTAGCCGGTCGAGATGATGCGCCGGTTCTTCACCAGTACCGCGCCCGCGCGCAGGCGGTCGCACGTCGAACGGCTCGCCACGATCTTGGCGAGGCTCATGAAGTAGTCGTCCCAGGCTGGTCGTCCGTCTTTCATACGGCATCATCTTAACTCGTTTCCCAGCCCCGGCCAAGTCCCCAGAAGTGGCATGGGTGGTGTGGATAAACCGGCCAAAGCGACTAAAAAGCCCGACTTTGCGCGCCTCGACTTAAGGGCGTCCGTCCGCTAAGATTTCTGCGAGGAGAAAAATAATATGGCCAAGGGAAAGCTCATTGTCATCGAAGGTGGAGACGGAACCGGGAAGACGGTTCAGGCCGACTTGGTCGTGAAGCGCCGAGAGCGCGACGGGCACGTCGTCAGGAACATCTCCTTCCCGCGCTACGACACGCCGACCGGCAAGGTCGTGCGGCATTACCTTGACGGCGAATTCGGCGACCCCCTCAAGGTTGATTCCAAACTAGCCTCCGCCTTCTACGCAGCCGACCGAAAGGCCGCCGAACCGCTCATCGAGAGTTGGCAAGTCAGTGGTGAGGACGTCCTCGCCAACCGTTATGCGCCGTCGAACATGGCCCATCAGGGGGCCAAGTTCACGAATCCTGACGCCCAGCGCGATTTCATCCGCTGGGAGGACGAGTACGAGTACGGCAAGCTCGGCATCCCGCGCCCTGACCTCGTCATCATCCTGCACCTGCCGGCCGAGGTCGGCCAACGCCGCGCCAACCGCCGCGATGATGCAATCCTGGGAGCGCCAAACAAGGACGGTCTCCAAGCGAGCCTCCCGCATCTCAAGGCCGCGGAACAGGCTTACCTGGAAATCGCCAGGCTCCCGAACCACGTCCTCATCGAATGCACCGAGGAAGACAGTCCGGAAACCATCCACGAGCGCGTGTGGGCAGTCCTGCACGAACGACTCGGCTGGTGACCCCATCAAGAAAGCCGCCGCTTGGCGGCTTTTTCATCTCAAGGCGAGATATCGCCGTGTTGTCCCCCGAAACACTCGCTTCTGCTATAATTGACTGGTAACAGATTGCCCCAAATTCTATGTCCAACGACCTCCCCGGGGCCGCTGACCTCATCGTCACCGCCTGGAAAAACTACCGTCGTCACCTCACGACCTACCTCGAGTTCGCCGCCTGGTATCTCGTCCTCGCCGTCGTCCAATGGGGCGTGATTCTCGCCGCCCGCGGAACCGACGGATTCTGGAGCTGGGCGGACGTCATGCTCCTTGGCAGCCTGCCGGTCGCGGTCGCCGGTGCCTTCGCCACGGCCGCGCTGATTGACAACGTCCGGCGTTCGCTGGACGACGAGGCCGCGCCCGTCGCCGACTCCTTCCGCGCCGCCTGGCCGCGCCTCCTGCCGTTCGTCGCCGTCTCCCTGCTCGTCTTCCTCGCCTTCCTCGGCGGCTTCCTCCTGCTCGTCGTGGGGATGCTCGTCTTCCTCGTCCTCTACCGTTTCTCCTCCTATGCCGTCGTCGTGGACGGCACGTCCCCGCTCGCGGCGCTCGGCGCCAGCCGCCGCCTCTCGTCCGGCCGCTTCTGGCCCGTCGCCTGGCGGCTCCTCGCTGTATCCGCCTATTTCGGCGTCCTCGCCAACCTCGTCGGCGCGCTGATCTTCGCCGCCGCCGGCACGGCCCTCGGCGATGCGGGCCTCTTCTTCGGCTCGGTCCGCGACTGGTCGGCCGCGAGCGGCGTCCATCTCCTCGCTCTCACCGTCATCCCCACGCTCGCCAGCGTCCTCGTCCTGCCGCTCATGACCGCCGCTGACTTGGCGTTCTGGAAATCCCTCAAGTCGGCGAGGTAAGGCGCACAATCTCTCCAGCTCCTGACCCTGATCCCTGACGCCCGAACCTATGAAGCTCGCCCCTGTCATCGGCCTCGAAATCCACGTCCAACTCAAGACGGACACCAAGATGTTCTGCCGCTGTTCCAACCGCGGCGAGGACGCGCCGCCCAACACCACCGTCTGCCCGGTCTGCATGGGCCATCCCGGCGCCCTGCCGGTCGTGAACCGCCACGCGGTGGAATTCGGCGTGCTCACCGGCCTCGCGGTCGGCGGCCACGTCGCGGAATCATCCAAGTTCGACCGCAAGAACTATTTCTACCCGGACCTGCCGAAAGGCTACCAAATCTCGCAGTTCGACCTGCCGGTCGTCTCCGGCGGCAGCGTCACCGTGAGCGTCCCGGACGGGCGAGGCGGCCGATACGAAAAGACCGTGCACCTGCATCGCGCTCACCTCGAAGAGGACGCGGCGAAACTGATGCATGCGCCGGACGGCTCGGCGAGTTACGTGGATTACAACCGCGGCGGCACCCCGCTCGTCGAAATCGTCACCGAGCCGGACATCGCCACGCCGGCCGAGGCCAAGGCGTTCCTGCAGGAACTGCGCCTCATCATGCGCTACCTCGGCGTCTCGGACGCGGACATGGAGAAGGGTCACCTGCGCTGTGACGCCAACATCTCCCTGCGTGAGGTTCCCGAGAACCCAGCCGGCGAGGAATGGGCGTCGATCCTTAACCCAAAGACCGAAGTCAAGAACATCAACTCCTTCCGCTCAGTCGAGCGCGCTCTCGAGTACGAAATCAAGCGTCAGACCAAGCTCTGGCTCGACGGCAAGATGCCAACCGAGCAGACGACGCGCGGCTGGGACGACGCGAAAGGAATCACCGTGGAACAGCGTTCCAAGGAGGAGGCTAACGACTACCGCTACTTCCCCGAGCCGGACCTGCCGCCGATGCGCCTCATGGAGATGGCCGAGGAGATGCGCCGTCGCGTCCCGGAACTTCCGACCGCGCGCCGCGAACGTTATGCCGAGGAATTCGGCCTCACGGACGATGACGCCCGCACCTTCGTCGAGGACAAGGAGCTCGGCGAGTTCGCGGAGCGCGTCTTCTCCGAGCTGTCCGAGTGGGTCTCGACGTCCGAGCCGGAAAAGGCCGCTACGCCCGAGGAACGCCGCGCGGAATACGCCCGCCTTGTCTCCGGCTGGCTCCTCTCCAAGCTCGGCGGCGTGATGACGGAACTCGGCCTGCATTCGCTCAAGGAGACGAAGCTCGACCCGGAGAACTTCGCCGAACTCCTCTCGCTCATCCACGGCAAGAAGGTGACCGGCCAGAACGCGCTGCTCATCCTCACCGAGATGTGTCGGAGCGGCGCCGACCCGAGCGTCATCATGGAGGAGCAGAACCTCGGGCAGATCGAGGACGATTCGGAACTCACCGCCGCGGTCGGCAACGCGATTGCCGGCAACCCGAAGGCAATCGAGGACTGGCGGGCCGGCAAGGCCAACGCCGTCATGTTCCTCGTCGGTCAGGTGATGAAGATGACGCGCGGCAAGGCCAATCCTGAGAAGGCCAAGGCGGCGATTGAGGAGGAGTTGAGGAAATTAGGTTAATCAAATTAATGTCACCCGCGCAGGCGGGAATCCAGAAATACCCCCGGGGCTTGGCTCGGGGGTCATTTGGTTAACGATAAAGGCGCCACCCAAGACAGGCGACGCCTTCGAGTAAGCCTACTCCGCTCCGCCGACCCTATCGCAACGGCTGCATCTTGACTTCGCAGCCACCAGAATACGATTGACAGCAAACGTAGGCGTGAACTAGCTGGCCATGATGAATGCCGTTGTATTCGGCTCCCCGAACGTATCGGCTTCCGCCGCAGGACTCGGCGGCGTCAAGACCGCCAACCGCCAAGGAACCCGATGAGTTGCGGACGAACTGGGCGTCAGTCACGCCCGCCTCCCGCAACAAGGTTCCGTCGGACTTGAATTGCCCCTTGGCGCAGGCACCGACAGCCAAGCAGACGACCAGGGAAAAAACAACTTTCTTCGTCACTGTGAATGACCTCCGTCTTGACCCGGACCACCCGAGTGGCTTCACGATAGCAAAAAATGACGACCTTGTCAATGGTCGTCTCGAGAGCGTTGCAAAACCCCATGTTTTTTGGCTAGAATCCATCTTCCGTTTTCTGCCGTGGAGCGGTATAATGTGGCTGTAACAAGCGGAGAAAACCGCATCTGCCCATCGTCAAGCTCCCGAACTCGTACTTGTGCACCGACGCGTACGCCGGCTTCATCGACCGGGACCACTTCCTCAGCCGTCTCGCGTCGGAGTGCAACTGGCACGAGCTGGCCGGGCCGATCAAGGCGCTGGGATCGAACGACACGGACGGCAGGCCGAGGAACCCCGCCGTGCTCATGCTCAAGATGACGTTCGTCTCCTTCCTCTTCGACCTGTCCGACCGCGACACCGAGTTCGCCTGCACGAACAACCTGCTCGTGAAGTTCTTCCTCGGCCTGCCGATCGACGGCCGCGCCCCCGACCACTCGTCGCTCTGCCGCTTCCGCGAGGGGGTCGTGTCGTCGCTCGGGCAGGGGTTCATGCTCGGCCTGTTCAGGAGGCTGGTCGCGCAGGCGAGGGCGAGGGGCGTCGAGCCGTCGCCGGTCCAGGCGCTCGACGCGACGCACGTGTTCGCGGACGCGGACGACTCGAAGCCCCGCGACCCGAGGACCCCGCGCGACCCCGACGCCTCTTGGGGATGCAAGGGGAACGAGACGCGGACCACGGCGGACGGCGGGAAGGCATCGATACCGAAGTTCTTCCTCGGGTACAAGGCGCACCTCGTGGCCGACGTCCGCCACGGCCTCGTGACCGCCTTCCACGCCACGACCGGCCGGACGGCGGACATCGACGGCGGCGACTGGCTGGTGGGCCGCGTGATGACGCCGGAGGAGCGGGCCTCGGCGAGGGTGCTCCTCGCGGACAGGGGGTACGGCTCGCCCGTCTGGATCAACCTGCTGGAGAAGGAATACGGCATCATGACGGCGTTCTCGCTGCCCGAGTCGCGCGACGGGTGGCGGAACCCCGGGAAGTGGGAGGCGCACGAGGGCGACCCCGGGCGCCGCGCCTTCCGGCGCGACCGCTACGTCATCGAGCGGGTGAACGCGAGCCTGAAGCGGCACCACGGCCACGGGCGCTGCCGGTACCTGGGCCTCGCGAAGTTCGGATTTCAGGCGGCGATGTCCGCGATGGCGCACAACGTGAAGATATACATGAGGGTCCTGACCGGCGCGACGCTGCGCCCGGCGTGACCCCCAAGGGACGGCCGTGCCCGAACGGCGGCCGCAGGATGGCCGAGGGCGCGAGGAAAACGAAAAAGTGACCGGAAACGGTCACGGGAAACGCCCTGCGGGGCGACTTTTGATATACGAGCCAGTTTTGCAACGCTCTCGTCTCACCAGTCTGATGGCACTTTATGCGGCCACTAAGCAAAATTTGCCCGTTAAAACAGTTGTCAGTTAAGGTCTTTTGAGATTCAATTGGCAAGGAGGCCTCATGAATATATCCGCCCTTTCCCCAGACCCAACGGCCATCACCGGCCTTATCCGCGCTTTCGTCTTCTCCCCTCGGGGCGCTATTCCGCCGACCGACTGCGGCATCGACTTCGACGAATTCCGCCGCGCCCTCATCCATGAGGTCGAGAAGCGGAACGAATGCGGACTTACTGATGGGCCGCCCACCGACCCCGGCTGGTCCATCGGCATCATCCCGCCGAACCTCGGCGGCATCGCGCCGGGCGCGGTCGCCCTAGTCATCGTTCGCAACCCGTACCGCCTGCCCGAGGACCCCGCCGCGCTCTGGGCCGCCGCCCCGCCCGGCACCGTCCTGCTCTGGCTCGCCTTCGGCCCGCCCCACGCCCGCTGGACGCATGTCTGCTCCTTAACCCGCCCTTAGGGCACCCCAGCTGTACGGGCAATCTTCTCAAGACCCGCCCTCAAACGGCGGGTCTTGGCATCACGGCGCCGCGGCAGGCGGCGCGGATGCGGAACATCGATTGAATGTTCAACATCGGTCCGATGTTGAACATTGAACCAATGTTGAACATCGGTCCGATGTCCAGCATCGAAACGACCTCCCCCGAGGACGAGATCAGTGACCGCCGGTTCGGAAGGATATTTCACCGCTCACGCCGTTTCAACAACAAACCTTTCCGGCAAGACGACGGATGTCCTCGACGACGGACAAGTACCAATAAAGGGTCGGCCTGCCGTTGCGGGTCAAGTAAGGCGGGCCCGAACGACGGTCATTCCTTGCCTCCTTGAGCTGGGTGCCGCAAATCCCGAACCGGTCATCCTTTGGGTTCAGGCAGACGAACGGCCAGCTGGCGTCAGTCCCGACCTCCTGGGCCACGGCCGCCGCGATCTCGGCCTTGGCTTTCCTGATTTCCGCATCCGTGACCAGAACCCGGCTGTCAAAATTGTGGGCAAAAACCTGGCCGCGTCCGCCAACCGAAAATCTTAACTTCTTGGCGACCGACGTGAAAAGGCCGCGCATCACGTTCTCGATACCGTTACGGCGCGGCTGAAGAATCAGCATGATGCGAGTGGGCGTAACGCCATACGCGATGACGATGAACAAGAACTTAATTCTGGCGGCGTTCAGACGCTCAAGAAAGCTACAAAACAAGTTGACTGTCGGAAAAGCGTTATTTCCGCCCAAGGTCGTCTGGGTGACGAAAATGGGCTTGCCGATGGTTATGCCCCTGGGGCTTCGTGTAGCCATATTTTTGGTTTTAGGCCGATTAGCGCCGCTTTCTTACCACGGCGGTAAATAACGTGCAAGTCAACCGCCGCCCTAAATGAGATAGCCCTACGACGACGCAGAACATCGATTCAATGTTCAACATCCGACCGATGTTCAACATTGAACCGATGTTGAACATCGACACGATGTTCCACACAGATGGGGGCGGTGCGTCATATGAACGTGTCTGGCGGGGCCTTGTGACGAAGACGACAACCGGCGGCGCGGCAGATTTTGCCTAGTCCGCACATCTGCTAAACTAAAGGAAGTCTTGCGGAAAGTCACGAAAAGACGATAAGAAATCATATGGGAAAAAAGCGTCTTGGCATCCTCTTTGGCGGAAGGTCGGCCGAACACGAAGTGTCGCTGCAATCAGCGAAGAACGTAGCGGATGCGCTCGACGGCGGCAAATTCGAGCCTGTCCTCATCGGCCTCGACCGCGAGGGGCGCTGGTGGCTGGAAAAGGATGCCACCGCGCCGCGCGAGCCCATAACGACTGACCTTCCCGTAACTATTGCGCCCGGCAACGGCCGGCTCATGAGCCTGACCGATGGCTCGTTCGTCGCCGCAATCGACGTCGTCTTCCCCGTCCTCCACGGCCCTTTCGGCGAGGATGGCACGGTGCAGGGACTGCTGAAGCTCGCCGGCGTTCCCTTCGTTGGCTGTGACGTCCTCGGCTCCGCCGTCGGCATGGATAAGGACGTGATGAAGCGGCTCCTGCGCGATGCGGGCCTGCCCATCGGGAAATACCTGGTCCTACGCGACACGGACAAGCCGGACTTCGACGCTGCCGTCGCCTCACTCGGCTTGCCGCTCTTCGTGAAGCCGGCCAACCTCGGCTCCTCGGTCGGCATCAGCAAGGCGAGGAACGCGGAGGAATTCGCCGCCGCGGTGCGGGAGGCGTTCCGCTACGACCGCAAGGTCGTCATCGAAGAGTTCATCGACGGCCGCGAGATCGAGTGCGCCGTCCTCGGCAACGACGAGCCCGACGCCTCCGTCCCGGGTGAAATCATCGTGAACGCCGACTTCTACTCCTACGAGGCGAAGTACCTCGACGAGAACGGCGCGGCCCTCCGCATCCCGGCGGACTTGCCGCCCGAGAAGGCACGCGAAATCCAGGACCTGGCCGTCCGCGTCTTCAAGACGCTGGAAACGTCGGGCCTCGGCCGCGTGGACTTCTTCCTCAAGCCGGACGGCACGGTCATCGTGAACGAAATCAACACCATGCCCGGCTTCACGCGCATCAGCATGTTCCCGCGTCTCTGGGAGGCGAGCGGTCTCCCCTACCCCGAGCTGATCGATCGGCTCATCGGGCTGGCGATCGAGCGGTTCGAGAAGGGGCGGCGGCTGGAAACAACGAGACAGTAATATGCCCGGACCCATCACCCATGTCGTCCTAGCCAACCGACTTTTGCCACGTCTTGCGGTCGCGCCGTCTTCGGTCGCGGAACTGCTGGCCGGCATGGTCTTCCCGGACATCCGCTACCTCGGGACGGTGAGCCGCGGGGCGACGCACCGGCATGGGCTGTCACTGTCCGGCGTCCCCGACGAAAGCCCTTTCGTCGCCGGGATGAACCTGCATTCGCTGATCGACGAGATGAGCGACCGATATTTCGACGCGGTCGGACTCCCGTCGCTCCTGCCGCCGTCGCCGCACGCCACGCAGGCCTTCAAGCTCCTAGCGGACGACATTCTTTACGACGACTTCGGCACGTGGACAGAATTGTGCCGCAGTTTGGAGACGGTGCGGCATCCGGCCGGCTGTCCGGCGGATGATGAGGAATTCCGTCGCTGGTTCGGCATCCTCGGACGGTATTTCACCCATCACCCGTCAGCCGAGACGCGCCGCGCCCTCATGCTCGACATCGGCTTCAATGCTGACCAGGCCGGCGCGATGGAGAAGCTAGTCGTCGTCCTCGGACGTGACGAAAAAATCCGGCACGTGATCAAGGGACTGTCAAAGGATGTCGCCGGAATCTCGCGCCCCTTGACACGCACGTGATTTCATGATAAGCTCCCTTAAGTATGAACAACCGCCAACGCCAAACCTACGTCTGCTCCCGGTCGCTGGGCTTCATTGTCCCCGCATCTCTTGGCGTTGCCGGACCGGCCGGCGGCTGTTCGTGTCATCTGTGACTTGAACATCCGTGAGGCGGCCCGGTAACAACCGGGCTGTTTTTGTTCACCGAACACGGAAGGAACCGTCATGAACAAGCGTGATCCCGCCCGCACTTTCGTCCTTTACAACGCCCTCTTCAGCGGCGGCCTAGCCGTCATCTGCACCGCCTACGTCCCTTGGCTGGTCCGTCTCGGCCTGTCGCTCGCGGAAATTGCGGTCGTCAACACGGTCTTCCTCATCGGCGGTTCGCTTCTCGAACTGCCGACCGGCATGCTGGCCGACGGCAAGAGTCGAGCCTGGTCGGTGAGGATCGGCGTCCTCGTCGTCACCCTCGCCTGCTTCGGCTACGCCTTCGCGCGCGGCTTCTGGTCGGCGGCGCTCTGCGAGGCGGGCTGTGCCCTCGGCATGGCCTTTGTCTCGGGCGCCGATCAAGCCTGGCTCACCGATGCGCTGACGCGGCGCGGTGAGCAGAATCGCGTCGGGCAGGTGCTCGGTACGTCCTTGTCCTGGAACGCCGCCGTCTCGCTCGTCATCGGCTGTCTAGGCGCGCCACTCGCCGCCGTTTGGCCGGCCGGTCCGTGGGTCGCGAGCGGGCTCATCCTGCTCGTCTGCCTCGCCGTCTGCGTCGTCCGCATGGACTCGAGCGGCGAGCCGATGCGCCGCGTGAGCGAGACGGAAGCGTTCCGACAAAGCTGGCGCATCATGCGCACTCGCCGGACATTGGCCTGGACGGCGATTGCCGCCGCGACGTTCGGCCTCGTGCAGGCATTCAACCTGTACTGGCCGATACGTTATCAGCTGATGACCGGCCAAATGGGCTTGACTTGGGTCTGGGCCGCCTGTTACGGCAGTCTGGTCGTCGCCGGTTGGCTGGTGCGGCGACAACGCGGAGGATTCGGTCTCGAGACGCACGGCATCGCCGCCGCCCTCCTGCTCGCGGGGCTCGGTCTCGCGGGCGCAGGGCTAGTCCCGGCGGCGCTCGGCTCCATCGGCTTCGCCATGGTACACGAGCTGGGGCGCGGCGCGTTCAACCCGCTTCTCGGCGGGCTGACCCAACGCCACGTCGAGAGCGAATGCCGCGCGACCTACGGATCCATGCAGTCACTGGTCGGCAAGGCGGGGTTCGGCCTCGTCGTCATCGCCCTCGCCGTCGCCTTCAGCGACACGACTCCAAGCGCCGAGGCAGTAAGCGCCGCCTGGATCGTCGCCGGAGCCACCTTGGCCCTAGGCGCGGTCGTGCTCTGGCTGGCGCGACCGCGAACCGTGACGGCGACCGATGAGACCCAGCCCATCGTTCCTTAATCATTCCTTAAACGAAAGACCCGCCGCTCGGCGGGTCTTTTCTGTTTTCTCTACGCCGCATCCTTGGGCAGAATCTTGAACATGCCGGTGCCGCAGACGGGGCAGGTGCCCTTCATCGCAGGACGCGTTCCGCCGCCCTTGGCTGGCATCTCGACTTTCTGCGGCTCCTTCATCTCACGCTTATCTTTGCACTTGACGCAGTAACCCTGGACTGGTTGGTCCATAACGAATGGGATTAAGAATTCTCTTTCTGCTTTAATTATAGCAGATAAACGGGCGGCGCGGGGCAATAACGACAAATTTGGCTAAGTTGACAGTTTTTTATTTCTAACCCCCAACCCCGCAAAAAGTGCCCGACACCTTTTGAAGGTGGGCGGCGACAAGGCTGGTGGCCTCGTCGCCGGTCTTGACCCACCTAATGCGACGGTCGCGGCGGAACCAGGTCATCTGGCGCTTGGCGTAGGCGCGCGTCGCCCGCTTGGCCTCGGCGACGGCCTCATCGAGCGGCATCTCGCCGCGCAAGCAGGTGCCGAGCTGACGGTGACCGAGCGACATGGCCGCCGGGCAGTCCCAACCGTAATACCGACCGAGTTGTGCCGTCTCCTCAAGCAGGCCAGCCTTCATCATGAAGTCGAAGCGGCGGTTGATGCGTTCATCGAGCTCGGCCTTGGGCCGCGTGACGCCGATGAGGAGCGTGTCAAAAATCGGCTCCCCCTTCCGCTGGAGCTCGGTCACGGTGCGGCCGGTCGCCCGCATGACTTCAAGCGCCCGGACAATGTAGCGCCGGTTTGGGCCGATGCGCTCGGCATAGGCCGGATCCATGGCGGCAAGTTTTTCCCCGAGCTTGTCGAGGGACACCTTCTCCATCCGCCGTCGAAAAGCCTCGTCCGGCGGGACCTCGGGCATTTGGTAATTATCAATGACCGCGGCCGCAAAAAGCATCGAGCCGCCGACGAGCATCGGCACTTTGCCGCGCCGCGCAATCTCCCGGAGCCGCCAGACGGCCCTCGCCTGATACTCGGCGACGGTCATCTGCCGGCGCGGAGAGAGGAAGTTGATGAGGTAATGCGGGACGCCTTCGGCGAGCCAAACTCGCCGGCGACCACGCTTTACCCGTCGGCCAGGCGCGGTCGCCGCACCGATGGGGATGTCACGGTAGAACTGACGCGTGTCGCAATTCACGATCTCTCCGCCGAACCGCCGCGCCAATTCCAAGGACAGGTCGGTCTTGCCGCTGGCAGTCGGGCCGAGGATGGCGATGAGTTTGGGACGGTTAGTCATCAGGAATCAGGAGTCAAGTAACGATTATAGGACGCGGGGGCTAGCGCCAAGTCCATCATCGATATTTTACTGGATTCCCGCCTCTCCGCCTATGCCTCCGGCTCCGGGCTAGCGCGACGCGAAAATGACTGGGTTTTCCCCTCCACGCTGGTCGGGGCGGAACTACCTTGATGCCGAGTCGGCGACAGGCTGGATTCACGCAGAGGCGGTAATGACAAGGTTTTTCCGTTAGCCTGAACAGGGCCTGACAAACAAAAGCGCCGCCCG
>Ga0172381_10002649_pt1 | contig 19533 bp, 31 predicted proteins | sample Leawel6488metaG_FD_119754 | JGI IMG/M metagenome (GOLD analysis project Ga0172381, IMG submission 119754) | Leachate microbial communities from a municipal landfill in Southern Ontario, Canada - Leachate well 64-88 metaG | ecosystem: Engineered > Solid waste > Landfill > Unclassified | place...
CTCAATTTATCCATGTCTCTCACTCCCTGTAAAATTCATCTACATCGTGATAACCCGTAGGCTTTAATTTCTTCTTCAACCCTTCTACCTGACTTTTAAGTGAGGCGTTTTCTGCTTTCAGATGCGCAACTACAGGTTCACGTTTCCAGCTTTCGTGAATATAGAAATCAAGCTGATTTTCAAACCCGCTTTCAGGAGTCCATTTATTAACCTCATAACATTCAGAGAATTTCTTATATAAATTTCCCTCCAACTCCTTAACCTTCTCTTCCAACGTGGAGAAGCGGGCGAGGATTTCATCGACAATACGTCTTGCTTTAAGATGATGAATGTAATTATAACGCCCGTCCTCTTTTTTATCTAAGTCAAAAGGTCTCTTCTCTATTTCGGCGTTAATTTGTTTGTAATATTCGCCTTTAAGTTCTTCAATTTTCATTTCGCCACCTACCTCTTGATCTAACTCTCCAAGCCTCTTCTCAGTCCTTACCTTGTCCTCATCACGAGTATCAAGTTTGTTTGTATCACTTCCCATGTTTTTGAGACCTCCTATTCTGACATTGTAAAGTTATGTATTTCCTTAAATGTACAACTTCTTGCTAATGCCAAGAAGCTCTGCTCCAACTTTTCACGTGACCAGGTTTTTATCTCCCCTTCACAATGGTCACAGCGGCTAACGAAACTGTTAATATAAACAGTGCCAATTTGCCCAGTTACCTTCATAGGATGGTTTTCGCCAGTTGTATCAAGACAATTAACAATATCACCTTTTTCCAACTGTCTTGGCTTTGAGAACTTTGAACCACACAGTTTGCATTCATAGTTTGTAATAACTGTTGTGAAAGACTTAACAGGTCCGTGTGGTATGTTGACTTGTTTTGTCTTTGTCTTTGTACTAACAGTCATGCTGCTAGTAAATTGCTTTAACTGTTCAGGGTCTGCTTCTTTTAAAGCCTGAATTAGATCATCAATACTTGCCATTGTTTCCTCCCTTTGTTCAAATATTGAACATAGCAGTTGTTATTAATCCTTCTTTTCCAACATAATATCCTTACTTTGTGCTATTGCATCTATTGTTTCTTTTAATGCAAGGTTTGTATCAGGTGCATCGGTTGTGTCAGTTGTATCAGCAGCATATGACATATCAACTGCTTGTTTTACAAGTCTGTCAAACTCCTCTGATGACAACTTCACATTTGGCTTTGTCTTTCTATTCAAATAACCTGTATCAAAGCCATCAGCTGATAGGTTCTCACCTTGCAATACACGTTGCAGTGTGCGTTTGCCTTTGCCTGATCTGTTCAGATTTGTCAGGCCAATGCTGGTAAGGTAATCTCGTGCCTCCTGTGTTGTGCGTTCTTTTTCAACACCAATAGCAAATATTGCAAGTTGTGTTATCAAGTACATCAACTCACTATTGCTATTTATAACACAGCCTTTGTCAAGCAAGTACTCTGCACACGTTGCAAGATCACGACTATCAAGCCGGCCTTCGATAATAGCATCACGTTGTACTGGCATTATGTTATAATCCTTTCCTTTTATTCTTCTTGAAACATTTAGACTTGCCGGAGAAGCGTTTATACCAACCTCGTTGTGCCTGGCTTGTCATAAGGTTTTGTAAAAACTTCTGCATTGCTTTTGCCTTGAAGCCTTCCATAAGACCTGCAAATGATTCAAAGATATTCATATGATAGTTCTCCTTTCTTATTCTTGTTGTACAGTTATTTTCATCATTCTTATGAAAGTTCATAAGACTATATCTCCTCAATTGTGACTTTGATTGCTTTTGGAGGCACATTGCCAAGTGCAGTTCTCATAACATAAATAGATTGCACCGCTGCTTGTTTGTCGTCTGTCTTATAGCACACGCTGTGCTTCTTCGGTTCGCTCTTTGTGAATGTTACTATTTTCTTTTCCATAATTAGCAACTCCCCCTTGTAATAATATAAGCCAAAAAGAATCCAGTTATAATGCCTGATGCAAACAAAATAACTGCAACAAACAAACCCTCAGCAACGCGATCTTCATATGATCTGTTATCAATACTCTTATCCCCTTCAAACTTCTTAACAGTTGTACTTTTCAACATCATACTATATGCACCTCCACTTTATTAGCATCAAATATGCTCTTATCATGTTTGTCCCTGAAGTATGGAACAAGACTACCCTTTACACGTCCTTGTTCCTTCTCCAACTCATGTATTGCAAACAGCGTACACTGGTAATCGCTAGAACCATATCTATAGTAAATATGATTCTGACCATAGTGCATTAGTTGTACTTGCCTATTTACTTTTACTAGTGCCACAATAGTTCTCCTTTGTAAACAATCTCGCATTGCCACGATAGTCATACACAACATCAACCTTTATATCATTATCTACACACGCCTTCAGGTCTTGCAAACCATAGCTGATGTTTTCCTCCTTGTGAACATGTTCCTTAATACGATTATGAACTTTGACACAGCTGACCTTTTCAGTCATCTTCATATCAATATCGTAGAACTTCTTCAAATACTGCCGAGCGGCAAATATATCTATTTGCATGTTGCTAACCCTCCCTTAACATTTCCTCAACAACCTTGTTACAAACACAGTTACAAACAACATCTTTCAACTCACACTGATTGCAAAACAAGCCACGACGTGCAACTGTTGTATAATCATAGATTGTTTTATCCTGTTCAATTGTCTGCGTTTCATTAGTCATGTTTCATATCCTCCATTATCAGAACTGCCCGTAGTTCATAAACCATAGCTTGGGCTGTTTTGAGGCAAGGTTTTAAACTAAAAGCCATCCAAGTACTTTCCTGACCACATGATACTAGTGGACAATCCCCACAATCATATGTCGTATCATCATAAAAAAGCATGCATAATGGACAGTGTTTATAATCACAGTTTACATATTCTCTATCATCATTCCAGGTTAATGTGATTCTGTAAATAACCCTCCCTGCCTGCAAAGGCTTAACAATATCATCTTCCTGCCAATGCTTGATAGAATCCTCAATCGCTTTAATACGTTGTTCTTTTGTAATATTGTCCATGTTAACAATCCTCCTATTAGTAGTTTATAATCATATCTTCCCATACACAAAAACATCATATCACAAAACCAAATAGTTGTCAAGCAGTTGAAAATGTAGCCTTGTATGTTTGTATGGTTGTATTTGTAGGCCATTGTATACATTGTATAATGGTATATTGTGTAGCCCATCCCATTCCTCTCCCATATTTTGGCATAATTGTGTAGTGTTTATATTACATAACTATAAAATGTATACGTGTATTTAGTGTTTGTTTTGTTTTTCTATTTTTTTTTTTACATATATGAACATTTGGAGGGGAAAGAGGTGCCATGCTCTACACGTTATACATGTTATACAAATATACAAAAGCCTACAAATGCTACATTGTTGCTGTTATTGTTGTTATAAACATAGTGCTTTGTTCAATATTTGAGCAAAGGGTATTTGCGTGTGTTTCTACGTTTTTATGCTTGGTTTGTATAGGTGTTATTTGGTAATAGAATAAGATGGTTGTCATAGTGATATTGGTTAAATAGTTTACTTTTGCAAAGCCTTCAGGGCTTCAATAGCAGCATCAACAGAACCATATTGTGCCAGGATGTTCTCCGCCGTGAGTGGAACAGTGCGAGTTGATTTCATGCCAAGTCTAGGGACTTTATAGCTGGCAGTTTTAGGCACAATAATGTTAGGGTTCTTTTTGTTCCTATAGGTCGCCTGCCATGATATGACATCAGACTTGATCGCCTTTGCCATGATATCTTCCATTGTGCATTCTGAATAATCCAGTGTCAACTCAGTCTCAACAGCATCATCAGTGTCAAACCGTTTAGTTGACGGATATCTTTTGAATGTACCAACTCCAAGAATATCAATAACCTTTTGTGTCATGTTATCCATAATGTTCTCCTTTATAATAAATAGAAAAAACACCATGAACAACCATCATATTCTATTATCAAACAGCATGTGCAACAACCAGCCACATATACATTGACACTTTCAATGTTGGAAACATCATAACACATAATAGATATTTGTCAAACCACAAACATTGGCATCCCCATAAGGGGGAATGTCTTTTCCTTCGCACGCAGAAGGCTTTTTTAGATAATTTATAAGAAACACTAATTGTTCATTTATGAACATGATTGTTACTATTGTTCGCAACACATTGGCGATTGTTAGTTGTTTTATAATGTTTTCTATGTTCAAATTTTGAACAAAGCATGGTGCAATATAGGCTAAACCTAATTGTTCATGTTTGTTAATTCCTTGACAAGTAAGTCGATATATGGTATCATAGGCCATAACAGGGAGATATAAACATGGGACGACATCAACTACCAGAAACTCATAAGCAGTATCAAATAGAGCAAATGTGGCAGGTTCATCATGAGATTTGCCGACTTGCTCTTATTGGCATGAAGCAGATTGATATTGCTACTCACCTTGGAGTTAGTCCTGTTACTGTTTCATACACCTTGCGAAGTCCAATAGTAAAGCGTCAACTTGAACAAATGGCAGCTGTGCGGGATATTGATGCTATTGATGTGGCAGTTGAAATTAAAAATCTGGCACCAAAGGCAGTTCGGGTTCTTGAAGATTTGCTGGATAGTGAACTTCCTGGCATCAAATACAAAGCAGCAGCAGATGTTCTTGATCGTGCAGGTCATGCGGCTGTTAAGACCTTGCGAACAGAAAACATTCATGCGCACTTTACCAGCGATGAAATTGCTGATATTAAAAAGAGGGCAAAGGAAGTTGGCCTTTTGACAGATAATATATATGAGGATGCTATTGTAGTAGAAGCACAAGCATTATAATAATTGTATTTCCTTAACATAAAGGAGGGTTACAAATGAGAGTATTTCCTATAGACGGAGTTGCAGGGAGTTATGAATCCCTGAGTGCAACATTAACATCTGCAGTTGGTTTCACATCTGCAAAAATCCTACCTACAACCGGCAGTTTTACAGGAATGAGTGCAAGATCTGCACTCATTAGTTGTGAAACTGCAGACATTCGTTTTACTATTGATGGTACCACACCTACTGTTACATCTGGAACTGCGGCAGGACATCTTTTAGTGAAGGGTTCTTCTTATGAAATCAATGGAGAACAAAATGTGGCAAACTTCAGGGCCATAAATGCAGTTGCCAGCAATGGTGCAGTTCTTAAATGCACCTTCTTGTTCTAGGAGGTCACTATGTTTGCAGGAAAAGGTATTACATCAAATGTAGTTGACCTATCAGCACCTGATGCGATTGGTTCTACTACACCAAACGCTGGTACGTTTACAGACCTTGCAGGAAATGTTCCTATTATCACAGATGGTGCAACTGGTAATGTAACAGCAGCACAGATGAAAGGTCAAACTCATGTTGTTACAGGTGCATATACACTATCATTACCAACAGCAGCAGTTGGATATAGGGCTACTTTTTATGCCTCAACTGCAGCAGTGTATAGTATTGATCTTGTAACTGGGACAGATTTACTTGTCCTTAATGGGACTGCACTGACTGCTGGTTACAAAGCAACAAGTGATGGTACTATTAATGCTGAGGTTTATGTAGAATGCAGAGTTGCAGGTAAATACACCATAACCACCATAACAGGCTTATTTATTGATGGAGGTGCTTAATATGTTAGAGATTAACTTAACGCCGGAGAAGGAAGAGATCATTAAAGATGAAATCCAAGCATACGCTGATGCTCTTGCAACTGATAGACTTATTCGTAAAGCTGATAGGGAGCGTTCAATGAAGATACTTGCACTCTCTACGAATACTGATAAAGAACTATCAGAAAAAGTTGCTCCTTTGATCTTAGCAGAGAAGGAGCGTTTGGAAGCTATTGATCTTAATGTTAAGGATATTGATATTAAGGAACTATAATATGAACAAGAGAGGATTATTCCAAACTGTAGCAAGTGGTTCAGTCACCCAAGCCCAGACGAAGCTCTCCGGCGTTGACGGAGGTGCAACTGCATCAGGTGGGGCGTTTGTTGATTGGGGGTATAAGTATCAGAGTGATTTTAGTGCGGGAGTGAATGGGTTTGGCGGAAGTGGGTGTTCTATTGCTGGAAATATTGACAGTATTGGCGGAGAAGATAATACCCTCCGTGTAACAGTTGATACAAATCTTTCAGGACACTATGCCAGTAAGACAATTCTAACTCTCGGTAAAAAATACACAACAACGTTTAAATATTACTTACCATCAGGACAGAGCAATATTGACGGAATCAGGCTGGCAAGTCTCTATTGGGGCGGCACACAATATGATTATAACGTATTAGATACATGGACAACGGTCACTGTAACATTCACGGCATCACAAACAACACTAAGATGGTATGCGACTGACGGTTCGTCAGCTAGTTTTCAAGACGCCGGAGGTGATGATGTCTTCTATATAAAGGACATCACGATTGTAGAAAATCCGCCTGACAAGTACATCGGCCACCTGCTCCGTATCAAAGACTCCGCAGGGAAGCAGATACAAGGTTTCATCAAAGCGGCGGGAACGGGTGAGACGCTTGATAGTGAGCTAATAAGTAGCTGGACAAATAATGTTACGGCTCCATTTGATACATTTACAACATCTGGTGTTGATATATCTAGTGCCATTGCGTCTACAAATTCAAGGGGTAGTGCCGCAGTCGCAGTAAGTAATTTAAGATTATATAAATATACTGGAACCTTTACTAAAAATTCTGGCTCATTTGCTTACCTAGCGATTGCGAGTAGTGTTCGTGGTGATTTACCTGCTGTAACCGTTTTTACTGCTGATAATGGAGACAAGACAATATATAGAACAGCAACAAATGATTCTGAGGATTATTTAGCAATATATGCGGCAGGAGCAAGCAACTTTTCTTTAACTTCAAATTCTTTCAAGCAAGTCCTCACCCCTTCCGCCACCGGTGTCACAATCGTTTCCACCAAAGGCGGAGCGACCTATAACTGGTTTAACAAAAACTCTGCATTCAACTGGAACGATGCAAGCGGTTACACCTATGAAATCGTGAAGGTGAACAGCACTGTTGTCGTTGTCGACTCAAACACAACCGCCGCCAATGAACATGTATCTTTAGTCGATGGAAATGCTTTTTACTTCGGAAGCATCGATATGACGAACTATCAGGACGGACGGCATTACCTCTGGATGAAAGACGTAAGCGGTTATGTCGCATTCGCCAAGATCAAAGCGGAAGTGCCGGGTGGGTTTGATGCACCAACTGAGTTAATGGACGATACAGGTTTTGATGACACTAGCAAATGGACTAAGGTAGGGACTGCTACTGTATCAGGAGGAACTGGAAATCTAAATGCCGAAAACGATATTTTAAGACAAGATAAAACAAAGGTAAATAATGGATTATATTATTTAACCGGAACGTTTTCTAGAACAGGAACAGCTACTGGGAGAGTTTATTTATCAAATCCTCAGTACGTTTCAAATATTGTTGCTGATTTTAGCTTGTATATTACGCTATCTGGAACAAGTGTTACCTATCCAGGAGTACTTCAACGCAGTGGAACAGGCACAATAACAATAGATGATTTCTCGGTCAAGCAAGTCACCGAATGCGCCGCTACCGGTGCTCACTTGCAAAACGCCGCAGGAACCCGCAACATGATTTATCAGCATCCGTCATTCAATGCGAACGCAATCGCTAATATTAAAGTACTTTTCTTAGGAGACTAAAATGGAATGTAAACGCAGATATCAAGATCAGGATGGATTTATAGCTAAGGTGAAGTATATTATAAATAATAGCTTTGTACAGGGAGTTGCTGGTGTTTTGATAACAGCAATGATAATTTGGGTAGCTGGAATATTCTCAGGCTTTTCAACTACATATGCTCAGCGTGTGGAGCTGTTAAAACTTCAGGAAAAGCAGATAGTTGATTTTCGTGACCTTGATAGTAGGAAGATGAACAAGGAGGATTACCTTAGGGAGCATGCTCTCTTGAGAGAAGAGATGCGTCAAGGCTTTAATGCACTTGGAGCTGCAGATCGTGATAATCTTGATATGCTTATTAAGATTTATGGCAGTCAGCAGAGGCAATATAAAAAGATAAATGAAGATGCGGCTGTTATAAGATCAAAAGGGGTAAGATAATATGGAACAAACACTTGGAAGTTTACAACGTAAGTTTGTCCTAATGATAGCTAAGTTGATTATATATGCTTATGAGCAAGGTTATGAACTATCATTTGGAGAAGGTTTCGATGATGATAATACTGGGCATATGAAAGGTTCTGTGCATTATGTGAGGCTTGGGCAAGACCTTAATACTTTTAAAGATGGCGTTTGGATTAAAGATGGTTCTATTCATAGTATTCTTCATGACTATTGGGATACACTTGGTGGAGCAAAGAGGATAGATAAAGATTTAAACCATTATAGTATTGAATACCAAGGGAGGAGATAACATGGGACTTGATATTACTGGACTTGGTAGTGTGTTTGATTTTGGAAGTAAGGTTATTGATAAGTTGTTTCCTGATAAGAATGAAGCAACGAGAGCTAAAATTTCCTTAATGGAAATGCAGCAAAAAGGTGAACTAGCTGAACTTGATGCGACACTTAAGGTTGCTTTAGCACAGGCAAGTACGAATACAGAAGAGGCAAAAAATGCTTCAATATTTGTATCAGGTTGGCGACCAGCAGTTGGTTGGGTTTGTGTGACTTCATTGGGATATAACTACATATTTATGCCATTCTTTACATATTGTGCAAACTGGTGGTTTAAAGCACCAGCAATGCCAGCATTGGATACTGGTGAGTTGACAACAATTCTTATTGGTATGCTTGGCTTGATTGCTTCTAGATCTTTTGATAAGAGAGTTAAACTGGATTGTGCCAAATAGCACTCTGTTCAATATTTGAACAAAGGAAACATAATGGAACAAGAAAACATATTAGGCCTAAACAAGGATGATACAAAATTACTGCTATCACAGTGTTTTCTATCAACAAAGGTAACTGCAAAGATTATCTTTCCTGATAGGTTTTATCTTCCATTTTCCAGTTTGCATGACACTATCTTTAAAATACTTGATGATGATAGTATACAACTTGCCCTTATAATTGCACCTCGTGGGTTTGGGAAGACTAGTACTGTAAACCTTGCATTTCCTGCTAAGAAAATCCTCTTTCAGGAAAAGAAGTTTATAGTTCCTATCTCCTGTACCGCTACTCAGGCCACGATGCAGGGGGAAAACCTGAAACGTGAGCTTATGACTAACAGGTTCGTTACTGGTCTATTTGGGCCTATGAAGTCAGACACATTTTCTAAGGAAATGTGGGTAACAAGTACCGGTACAGCTGTTATGCCCCGAGGTGCAGGGCAGCAAGTTCGTGGTATACTATATGGTGATAGTCGTCCTGATTTGATAATAGTTGACGACTTGGAAGATGCGGAAAGTGTAAGAAGCGATGAACAGCGTGCGAAAACAAAAGCTTGGTTCTTTGAAGATGTTTTGAATAGTATTAATCGAAGCAGAAAGGATTGGAAGATAATTGTTATTGGCACCTTGTTACATGAAGATAGTCTGTTGGCAAACCTATTGGAAGACCCAGCTTGGTTTCATGCACACCTTAGTATTTGCGATGATAACTTTAAAAGCAATTGGCCTGACTTTATGTCAGATGAAGATTTAAAGAAACTGGTTGAACAGTATCGTCGTATGGGACTCTTGGATTCTTTTTATAGGGAATATATGGGAGTTCCTATTGCAAAGGAAAGTGCAAAGTTTCAACAGACTATGTTTAAGAACTATGATGAAACTGATAAGGATTTTGTTAAAGAACGAAAAGGCCTCGAGAATATGGTTATTCTTGACCCTGCTAAAACGACAACAAGTACGGCGGATGATACTGCTATTGTTGGTATAGGTATTGATGTTAAGACTCCTAAGATATATATAAGGGATATAATCCATGGAAACTTGCATCCGGAGCAACAATATACCGAATGCTTTAATATGGCGGATAGAATAGGGGCAAGAGTCATAGGCATTGAAGTGACCTCGTTGAATGAGTTCATAACATATCCACTACGCACTGAGATGATTCGGCAGAAACGATACTATGACATTGTTGAGTTGAAAGCCCGTGCATCTAAAGAAGAACGAATAGCAGCTCTTGTTCCTTTCTACCGCCTCGGCTTTATGTACCATAATCCTAATGTTTGTGGCATCTTGGAGAAACAACTTTTATCATATCCAAGATCTAAAAAAGACGACGTTATGGATGTAGTTGCTTATGTTGTTGAGATGTTGGAGCTTGGCGAGAGGTACTTTGTACCTGAAGCTAATGATAAGGATATTGAGGATGAGTATAAGGATTTGGAAGAAGAAGATTATGGAGATAAACTTCCAGATATGAAGAATTGGAGAGTAGCATAATGGCAAACTGGTTATTTGAATTAGGTGAATCAACAAGAGGCTTGTTATCCTTAATGGATATTAATTCTAGTACTCTTGGACTTGATGCTGATTTAGCTACCTTTTCACTCCCAGCAAATGTTACTGTTTCTGATTTCATAAAGGCCTTACTTGACGATGCGACTGCTAGTGATGCGCGTGTAACACTTGGCGTATCTGCAGGTAATATGCCACTTGAGTATATTGAACCAACTACCTGCACACTATCAGCGTTGGAACTTGAAGGAAATATTGTTAATAACTATGGTCAGACTGACCATGCTATATATTGGCTTCCAGTTGCTTCTGCTGGACAAAAAGTAGACATTGTTTGTGGCTCAGCAGTTGTTGGAAAAAACCTATATATTGTTCCAGTTACAGCAACTGAAAAAGTATATCTTAATGGAACAGAAGGAACTGCAGGTGAGGGTGTTGCTTGTACACCAGTTTGTGGGAATAGACTTGAAATCATTTCCTTCAAAACAGCTGCAAATGCTTGGGATTGGCTTGCTGTTACGGAAGTTGGAACTTGGTTGCCAACAACTGGGTTTGTAAATAGTTATCGTTATACAACTGATGGTAATAGGCGAATTACTTCAACGAGTGATGTTAGAATAACTGCTTAGGAGTTAAGAAAATGGCTGATGTAAAGATAAGTGATTTATCAGAAAGTACTGCACCTGCTGACAGTGACATTTTTGAGATGGAAGTCAGCAGTGTTAGTAAGAAAGTAACACTACAAAATGTTATTAAGAAGGGTACAAATAGAATCACGACAATAACAAGTAATGCAAACCCTACTATTAATACAGACAACTGTGACTTTGTTACTATAACAGCACAAGCTGAAGCGATTGCAAGTATGACGACAAATCTATCTGGAACGCCGACTAATTTTCAAAAACTTATTATTCGCATAAAGGATAATGGAACTGCAAGGGCGATAACTTGGGGTGCAAGTTTTGAAGCAAAGGGGATTGCATTGCCAACTACTACGGTGCTTAGTAAAGTGTTGACAGTTGGCTTCTTATATGATACAGTAACAAGTAAATGGGGCTGTGTTGCAGCTTTGAATGAGGTATAAATGTCTGCTCCTACTATAACAACAAATGCTTGTACACTTATAACACCCACTACTGCTACTTTAAATGGGGCTATAAATAACACAGGAAGTAGTGATGTAAGACAACGTGGCTTTGTTTATAAGGTTGGTACTAGTGGTGACCCTACCATTGGTGGTGCAGGTTGTACTGATGTACACGCTCATGGAATTTGGGGTATTAGTGTTTTTTATCAGAATATAGTAGGTCTTACTGAAAACACGAACTATCGAGTTCGTGCTTATGGTATAAATCTTACTGACACAGGCTATGGACTTACAGTAAATATGAAAACTATTGGAGCTGGATTCTTTTTAGTATTTTAAAGGAGATTAATAATGCCTACAATTTTAGACCCAAATGCACAAGGAAGGTTATTTGCTTATACTAAAGACGCTGGGTATAAGTATCCACAAAGTCTTGACCTTAGGCCGGCGAGTCAGGAGCATGGTAGGCTTCTTAAAGAGGTGTATACAAGAGCACTTGAAAGTAGTAGGGAAATAAGTAAACGCTATGATTCATGGAGAAAGGTTGACCAAACCCTTACGGCATATGTTAAGCTTGATGAGAGTGAGAAGAATGTTAAGGATAAGGACCAGCGGACTCCAGTTTCTATTGTTGTACCTTATTCCTATGCAACTCTTGAAACAATCTTGACATATTTTGTAACTGCGTTCCTTGAAGACCCTATTTTCAAATATGAAGGTTCAGGTCCTGAAGATATTGTTGGGGCTATTTTGTTGGAAAAGGTAATTGAACAGCAGACTATTCAGTTTAAAACTGCATTAAACCTTCATACTATGTTTCGTGACTCCTTATCATATGGTATGGGAGTTGTTACACCTACTTGGGACAGAAAATGGGGATGGAAAGCTATTGTTCAGGATACAGGTTTTATGTCTGCATTGATGGGAAGGTTTTTGAGTACAGGGAAAGTACGTGGTAGGGAAGAAACAATCCTGTTTGAAGGCAATAGATTGAAGAACATTGACCCTTATCGTTATCTTCCAGATCCAAATGTACCTATTCATGACGTTCAGCAAGGGGAATATGTAGGTTGGATTGAGCAGACCAACTATATGAAGCTTCTTGAATTAGAAAAGAACGATAGTGACGTCTTTAATGTAAAATACCTTAAGGGAATTGGAGCTGCAGGACGTTCTCAGTTTAATAAGAGCAAGTCCGACAGTGGTAGGAGTGAGAAGTTTGGTACAAATAGTCAGTTTGGTTCAGATACAGCAACAAATCCTATTGATGTTGTCTGGATGTATTGGACACTGATACCGAAAGATCAGAAACTTGGAACAAGTGAATATCCTGAAAAGTGGCTTATTGGAATGGCAGCTGATAAGGTTCTTATTTGTGCCAAACCCTTGGCCTTAAACCATAATATGTATCCAGTTGCAGTTTGTGCTCCTGATTTTGATGGTTATAGTTCAACACCAGTCAGCCGCCTTGAACTTATGTATGGTATGCAGAATGCACTTGACTGGTTGTTTAATAGTCATATGACCAATGTAAGGAAGGCCATCAACGATATGTTGATAGTTGACCCAAGTCTTATAAACATGGCAGATTTGCAAGACCCGAAGCCTGGGAAGCTTATTCGTATGCGTAGATCTGCGTGGGGAAGAGGTGTTGAAAGTGCTGTTAAACAACTGCAAGTTAATGATATTACAAGAAGTCACATAGGTGATGCGGCTTCTGTTATTGAATATATGCAACGAACAAGTGCTGCTACGGATAGTGTAAGTGGTATGATTCGTAAGACTGGTGAGCGGGTAACTGCACAGGAGGATAAGAGCACAAGACAAAGCGCACTTTCAAGACTTACAAAAGCCGCAAAGATTGCAAGTCTTCAGGCTATGCAGGACATAGGTTATATGTTCGCTGTCCATACGCAACAGTTAATGAGTAAGGAACTATACGTCAAAGCCACTGGAACTTGGGCTGATGTTTTAAAGCAGGAATATGGAGATCAGAGTAGGATTAATGTAACACCTTTTGATATCATTATAGACTATGATGTTGTCTGCAAGGATGGCTCAACAGCAGTTGGTGGTGATACTGAAGGGTGGATTGAGGTATTTCGCATTATGTCTCAGCAACCTCAGTTGTATCAAAACTTCGATATGGTTCGTATCTTTAAGCATCTTGCAAGGATTATGGGAGCTAAGGATATTAATGAGTTTGTGTTAAATTCAGGTCCTGTGCCTGCTGTTAATGTGAGTACACAAAGTACACCAAGTATAGAGAACCAAGTACAACAAGGGAACATGGTTCCTATAGAACAATATCCTGGAGGATGATATGTATAAGAGTGATTATGAAGCTTTTGTTAGTAACCCAGTGTGGAAGGAAATTGTTACTACGATAAAAGAAACAATGGTAGGTCTTTATGAAGATCTACGCTCTTTAGACCCACATATGGAACCTACTGCATTAGCGAAGCAACAAGGAAGGTTGGCAATGGCTGAGTTTATGTTAGAACTCCCAGATGACATACTCAGAGAAATTAACGAAAAACTGGAGGAAAAGACGGAGGATATTAACAATGAAGGATGAAAATGGGAATGAAGTTGTTGAAGTAAATGCTGGACAACAGACAGAGATTAATGATATAATAGATGACTTTGTTCCACCTGTTGTTCCTGATGAACCGGCTGCTGCAAGTCCGGTTGAACCTGTAATACCTGACAATGAAGGAGTTGATAATGGCGAAAAAGGGCAAGAACAACCGGCGCAAGCGGCAAGTGGACAAGAGCAAGTTATCGAACCAGATGAAAAAGGAAAAGCGCCAGTAGAACCGGTTACACCTGTTATACCAGCGGAACCTGCAGTGCCTGCACAACCTGTTGTTGAGAAAACTCCTCTTGAGTTAGCACAAGAAGAAGTTGCAATACTGAGAGCACATATTGAAGAAATGGCTGGTAAGATTGTTGCACCACCTACTACTAAACAGTTGACTCCTGAAGAGCAACAGGCAGTTCAGGCTGAGGATGCAAAGAAGGCAAAGCAAGTTCTGCCGTTTCTCGCCAGCAATGAAATCTTTGACGATGTGATGAAGGATGTTAGTAACTTCAATGCATTGCTAACAAGTGTTGTAAACACAGCAGTTGAACGTAGTCTTCGCCTTATGCCTCAAATTGCAGGTACGTTGTATGAACAGAGAATGACACTTGGAAATGCAGTGACTAGTTTTTACAAAGATAATGCGGATTTAGAACCGCATAAGAAATATGTTGGCTTTGTTGCCAATGAAGTATCCGCTCAGCATCCTGACTGGGGCTTAAAAGAGATCTTACAGGAAACTGAGAAAGAAGCCAGAAATCGCTTAAAGCTTCCCAGGGTTGCTACTCCTGCAAATCCTGGTCAGCCTCCACAACAGAATGGTAATATTCGTACTGTACAAGTGAATCCTGGTTTTGTCCCTGGCGGAGGGGGAGGAAGGAAGGGAGGTCCTGTTTCAGGTGATGGTAATTTAACTGGACAGGAAAAACAGATTTTGGATATTCTTTAACCATCGTGACTTTGTTCAATATTTGAACAAAGGGAACATAGGAGGTTGAACGATGAGTATTGATAGAGCGATTTATAACTTTATAAGACGTGGTAAGATGCCTTTTATGCAGGGGTCAATTGGTAGTGGTCCTATCAGTGTTGACTCAAGTGGGGCATTGCTGAAGACTGGTGTTGGTAGAGAGTTCTTTGTTGCTGGCAACTGGGGTTCTGATACTAATGATGGCTCAAGTTGGGATAAGGCCTTTTTAACATTGGCAGCTGCAATTACTGCAAACAATGCAGATGTAGCGGCTGATAAGTATGGTTGGGCTACTCGTAATCGTATTTATTTGAGTGCTGACCCTACCACTGAAAGTCTCACTGAATTCCCTGCAAAGTGTGATGTTATTGGAGTTGGTTCATGTGACGCTTATCATATGCCTACAATTAAAGGCCGTCATGCTTCTACAGCTGAGCATCTTGGTTGCAGATGGTTTAATATCAGATTCAGACCTGAGGCAGCTGGTGACATTTTTACCTTATCAGCCTATGATAATGGAATGGGTTTCTATGGTTGTCAGTTTGTTGGCGTTGAGAGTACTATTACATCATCAAATGCTATTATCACAGCAGCTTGTGAATTGTTGACTGTAGAAGACTGTCGGTTTGAAGGTGCTTTTGGTAATGAGGTTATCTACATTGGAACTGGTAATGCTTCTGGTTTGTTGATTAAAGATAATATCATAAGAGAAGGTGCTGGCGACGGTATTTATGTTAAGACAGATGCTACCTTTGCTAATATCAATGGAGCAGGTCTTATTGATAGAAATGTTGTTCATGTAGCAACAGTTACTATCAACGATGTTTCTCAGAAGTGCCTTGTTACCAGAAACCGCTGTATTTCTGATGCGGCATCTGGAACTGGTGGAGTTGGAGCGTTTGTTGCTAATACCAAACTTTGTAGTGATAATCAGATCACTGCAGCTGGTATTACTTTTATGTATCCTTTAGCATTTGATGCTGATGGCACGACTTAACATTAGGAGGATTTGAAAGATGAGTGAACCGAAAGTAATAAGAGATCTTCGTTGGATTAACTATGGAACGCCTGCATCTGCTGAAGCTGATAATGTAGCTGCAAGCCAAGATATTGATGATGTAACTGGGTATGCAGGTACCACTGAAACTGATAATACCTTAACATTGGCCGCAATAGCCGCTAGACTTGAATCTCCGCGAAATGTAGTTATTACGGTAACTGCAGGTGGTGGTTTGACCGCTGCTAAATTTGCTGTATATGGATTAGGTATTAAAGGTGAACCTGTTCGTGAGGAATTTACCTATGTAACGTCAGCTGCTGCAATAACCGGCAATGTGCCTTTTGTAACTGTTGATCGTATCAGTGTTTGGGGTGTCACTGGAACACTCACCACTGATGATGTTGTTACAGTAGGTGTTGGCGCTAAACTTGGTCTTCCTATGGGTTCTGATTGTGAGTTGGAAAATGTGGTTAGGGAATGGTCTAACAGTGTTGACCTTGCTATTGACCCGACTAAGATCAATCGTACCTATGGTACCTATGCGGCCACTCTTAACACACCCTGTGAACTGTGGTATGTCGTTAAGAGAACATTAACTTGGTAAATATGACTTTATAAGGAGGGTCTAAGATGAGTGGATTTTTAGGAATGCGTGGAAGTGGTGATTGGGCTACAGATCAGAGGCCTAAGAATTGGAGAGAAACTATTCTGTTTCTGTATCCGAATGGTAGTATGCCCCTTACAGCTATTATGAGTAAGATGAAGTCTGAAAAGACTGATGATGCCCAGTATTACTGGTGGACGAAGTTGTTGCCTACTCAGGCGGCAACGGTGACTGGTGTTTATACAGATTCAGTTTTAGGTACTGCTTATACGAGTGGTGCTGTTACTGGTGCTGTTCTGTATATTAAAATGGCAGCTGCGGACCTGATTCATTTCAGAGCTGGTCATACTGTTCTGCTTCGTGATTCATCTGATTTCACGGTTGATGTTGTGGCGAAGATAACTGCCGTTGCAAGTAACGGAGTTAACTCCTTCATCACGGTTCAGTTGTTGGAAGCGGATGATAACAGTGGTTATAGTCATGATTTGTCTGATTGCGACAAGGTTATGGTCATTGGTTCTATCAACGCTGAAGGCGCGGCAATGCCTAGTGGGATTTCATATGACCCTGATAAGTTATATAACTATACGCAAATCTTCAGAACTCCGTTGAGCATTACTCGTACAGCACGGAAGACCAAGTTAAGAACTGGTGATGCGTATAAGGAAATGAAACGGGAAGCACTTGAACTCCACGGAATTGAGATGGAGAAAGCTTTCTTGTTTGGTATTCCTTATGAAGGCACTGGTTCTAATGGTAAGCCTGAGCGGTCAACGGAAGGTCTGATTACCAATATCAGAACCAATGTAGCTGCTAATGTATCAGACTTCCAGTTAAATGCCACTTATCATGGCAAAAACTGGTTAGATGATGGCGGTGGGGAGACCTTCCTGAATGCCTACCTTGAGCAGGTATTTCGCTATGGTCGGCAGGAAAAGTTGGCAGTTTGTGGTACTGGTGCATTACTGGGTATTAATGCTCTTGCACAGGCGAATGGTCACTTTACCATGACTTCATCTACAAAGGCTTACGGAATCAACGTAACTGAATGGATTACGCCTATGGGTACGATTTACCTGAAAACCCATCCGCTGTTCAATATTGAGTCTACGTTGCGCAACTCTATGATGATCTTTGAGCCTGAGAATTGCGTATATCGCTATATTGATGATACGCAGTTCTTTGCTGAAGGTGATGCAAAGCAAGCAGCGCCGGGTACTAACGGCGGAAGAATTGATGGTTCCCAGGAGGAGTTCTTGACTGAAGCTGGTCTGGAATATCATCATCCCTACACGGCAGCGTTTCTGAATGGTGTTGGTCTTAACCATACTGCATAAGCCGTAGTTTCCTCCAGGTAGCGGCGGCATAGGGAGGACTGGGAATAACAAATATTCCCACCTCCCTATGTTCAAACATTGAACAAAGGGGACTATTATGGATTACTATTTAATTAGAAAGAAATTCTGCGAATTGTCAGGTCGGTATGATCTTATGAATACTGACTATACTGACAATGGAGCTGATTTTTTCATAAATGCTGGACAGCAACGCTTGGATAGAATGCAGGACTCTGGGAATATGCAGGCAAAGTATATTCAGAAAGTTGCTGCTGGGACAATAAAAGTATATGTTGCAGGACTTAGATCAGTTCGTAAAGTATGGGCAGGGAATACGACTGATGGGCTTATTGAGTTAAGCAAAGCGGATAATATACAATATCTGAGACAAGAATATCAAGAACAATTGAGTGGTGTAGATCAGGGAACACCAGCTTGGTATGCACCTGCTATTTTCAGACCTTTTCCTGATGCTTCGACAACTACATCTTTATCAGGTTATTATGATATAGATGATTTAATCTTATCAACAACACCAGCTCATTTTACATATGCAGGTGTGATAATAATGCCTCCGCCGGATGAGGAATATTATGTTAGTGTATATGGTCTATTTTATAGCCCTACACTTTCAGCAACTTTGGCAGGTGCAACTTGGACTCAGACAAAGAGTTTCTGGTCTGAGGTTTATCCTTCTATTCTTTTAAAAGCAGGTCTTTATGAACTTGAATCCTTTTATAGAAATAGTGAAGGTGCGAAGGATTGGGATAATGCTCTTCGTGTTGATGTAACTGGTCTCGACATGGATGCTGCAGATCAAGAATCAGCTGAAATAAACCAGATTGGGGGTTAGTATGAAGGTTTTTAGAACTCCAATTACTAAGGGATTTTCTGAGCAGGCGATTAGGGCTGCTGATGTTACGACTAGGAATAGTGGATTGCTTATTAGTTGTAAACAGGCAAGGATTCAAAAGGCTGGTCTTGAGGGATATACACCTGATGTTAATGATATTCTTTTAACAGGTCGTAAGTTCTATGATTCAGTAACAGCAGCTGAAATTACGATAACAAGAAGATGGCCTTTTCCTCAAATATTTCTGACAGATGTTGGAGTGTTCATAGGAGCACTTAGTGGACTTTATAGAATTACAGACCCTGCTCCTGATGAATATCCTGATATTATTCTAGTTGATTATAGTTCAGGTGCAACAGTATGGCCTTGGTCTTGTATTCCTATTCCTGGATATCCTGCCTTTACAAGTGGTACAAAGTTTGTGTACTATGACTCTAATGCAACTTCCTATGTGGTGGTGAGCTAATGGCAACTTTTACTGTTACAATAACACCTACTGCGGTTCTTACCATTGGAGCGAGATGGTGTATAAAGGGAATAACAAGATGGATGGCTTCTGCAGCTACAACGACATTGGCTGTTGCCGGACAGACTATTCAGTTCCAACATGTTGAAGGTTATC
>Ga0172381_10002650_pt1 | contig 19533 bp, 17 predicted proteins | sample Leawel6488metaG_FD_119754 | JGI IMG/M metagenome (GOLD analysis project Ga0172381, IMG submission 119754) | Leachate microbial communities from a municipal landfill in Southern Ontario, Canada - Leachate well 64-88 metaG | ecosystem: Engineered > Solid waste > Landfill > Unclassified | place...
AACGATTTAGTTTCCATATACAAACATAATTCAAAACTTCTCAAGAAAACCGGAGATAGAGTAACTGCTGGAACAGCGATTGCTTTGGCCGGTAATACAGGAAGCCTGACCACCGGTACTCACCTGCATTTTGAATTATGGCATAAAGGTGTTGCAATAAACCCTGCGAAATACATCAAATTCTAAACTTTTCAATGAAAAGACGAGTTGCTATTTTAGGCTCAACCGGCTCAATAGGCAAACAAGCACTTGATGTAATATCAAGGCATCCGGAACTTTTTGAAGTCGAAACCCTTACCGCCCACTCCAACTCGACCCTTCTTATCAAGCAAGCTGCTGAATTTAAAGTCAACTCTGTTGTAATTGCAAATGAAGATAAGTATGAAGAGGTTTTCAAGGCCCTCGATCCTCTCGACATCAAGGTCTTCACCGGCCAGCAGTCTATCTCGGAAGTTGTAACTGGGGACAATATTGACATTGTTCTCACTGCCATGGTAGGATCGAGCGGACTCAGGCCAACTGTCGCTGCAATTAAGGCCGGTAAGGTAATTGCTCTTGCCAACAAGGAAACTTTGGTGGCCGCCGGATCAATAATCACAAAACTCGCAGCAAAGTATCATGCCCCGATAATTCCTGTGGATTCGGAACATTCTGCAATATTTCAGTGCCTTCAGGGACAAAACGGAACCGTTGAAAAGATTCTTCTCACTGCTTCCGGCGGCCCTTTCTTTGACAAATGTGCCGAAGAAATTGCGTTAGCTACAGTAGATCAAGCACTCAACCATCCGAAATGGAATATGGGAGCAAAAGTGACAATAGACTCAGCCAGCATGATGAACAAAGGATTTGAGATGATTGAAGCCAGATGGCTTTTTGATATAAATCCTTCTGATATAGAAATCCTTGTTCACCCACAGTCAATCATACATTCCATGGTTCAGTTCACTGATGGAGCCGTAATTGCTCAACTCAGCCATCCTGACATGAGACTGCCTATCCTGTATGCACTATCCTACCCACATAGATTGACATTGAACACTAAGAGATTGAATTTCTCAGAACTAAGAACCCTCGAGTTCCATAAGCCTGACTATAATAAATTTCCTTGCCTTAGAATTGCCCGAGAGGCAATAGAAATGGGAGGTAACTATCCATGCGCAATGAATGCCGCGAATGAAGTTGCGGTAAACAACTTTTTAAAAGGTGGAATTTCATTTTCCTCTATTCCAAAAGTAATTGAGAATGTGCTTTCTGGAACAATCTTTGTTGCAGAGCCAACACTGGATGATATTTTCAGGACAGACAAGGAGGCTCGGGAACTTGCACTTAATATTAAAGAAAAAATCAAGAATTAAAAATGGTTGTATTATTAAAAATCCTTCAAGTAGTTGCTGCACTTTCGTTGCTTGTCCTTGTTCACGAATTCGGGCATTTTCTGTTTGCACGCCTTTTCAAAATACGAGTAGAGAAGTTTTACCTCTTCTTCGATCCATGGTTTTCCATTTTCAAATTCAAACCAAAAGGGAGCGACACTGAATATGGAATCGGGTGGCTGCCTCTTGGTGGTTACTGCAAGATCTCCGGAATGATTGATGAATCTATGGACAAAGAGGCACTCAAAGAGGATCCTAAACCTTGGGAGTTTCGTAGCAAACCTGCATGGCAAAGGTTCTTTGTCATGTTTGGAGGCGTATTTTTCAATTTTATCCTTGCAATCATCATCTACTCATCCACTTTATTCTCATGGGGAGAGGAATATCTCAAGAACTCGGATGCCATTTACGGTGTACAGTGTAATGATCTTGCACAGGAGATCGGATTCAGGAACGGAGACAAGATAATCTCAATAAACGGGGCTCCTGTGGATAAGTTCCAGAATATACAGGTCGACATCGCGAGGAACCAGGCTACATCTGCCGTTGTATTGAGAGATAGTGAAAATGTAACAATTAGTATCGATCCCCAATATATTCCAGCCATTCTTAACACACCTGGAATGTTTACCCTTCGCGTGCCTTATGAAATTCTTTCTGTCCCGGACAGCTCCGTCAACTATAACGCCGGGCTATTGCCGGGCGACCGCGTTGCAGAGGTGGATTCCCAAAAAGTATTCATTATCCAGGATATACAACCTATTATTCTTAAGCACAAAGGTGACTCTGTGACATTCATAATTGACCGTGGCGGAGTACTTATAAGCAAGAGGCTCCAGGTTGACACTGCCGGCCGGATCGGCGTCTTCCTGAACAGCGACATTCATAAATTCTTCAATGTAACAAAAATAAACTATTCTCTTCTGTCAGCCTTACCGGCTGGAGCAACCAAGACCGTAACCACTCTCACGAATTATGTGAAAGAGCTCGATCTTATTTTTTCTCCTAAAACCGAGGCATACAAATCTGTAGGAAGTTTCATTGCAATAGGAAAGATATTTCCTTCTGCATGGGATTGGGAAATATTCTGGAACATAACAGCCTGGCTCTCCATAATGCTTGCTGTAATCAACCTACTTCCTATTCCGGCACTCGATGGAGGTCATATTCTCTTCCTACTTTACGAAATGATAACTCGCAGAAAACCAAGCGATAAATTTCTTGAAATAGCTCAAGTTGCAGGTATGCTGATTCTGCTTGCAATTATGTTCCTTGCCTTTGGCAACGATATATACAGACTTTTTAAATAATTAAACATGAGAAAATTAAATCTGGTTTTATTCCTTATTTTGGGATCGCTTGCATGGTCATGCACAGGTGGTCCGAAGCTCATGCCAAACATCAGCGGAAAAGCAGGTGAAGTGGTCATAGTAATAAGCAAGGGAGACTGGGAATCAGATCCTGGAGTTGCCCTGCGTTCTATTCTCGGCACCGAACAACCCTATCTACCCCAATCGGAGCCTCTCTTCAATCTTGTAAATATTCCTGAAAATGCTTTTTCCAGAATTTTCCAGTCACACAGGAATATTGTAATTGTCCACACATCCACAAACACTAAAGAACCTAAGATTGCATATCAGGAAAACGTATGGGCTGCTCCCCAGATAGTAATAACTATTTCTGCATCAAATGTGAAAGAAGCCACCGACATTATCATGAAAGAAAGCGACAAGCTCACTAATGCGCTTCTTCAGGCTGAAAGGAACCGTAACATATCCAATGCGAAAAAATATGAGGAAAAATCCCTTAGGGATATAGTTACAAAAACTTTTGGATGTTCTCCTTATTTTCCTACGGGATATACCCTCAAAAAAAAGACTGCAGATTTTGTGTGGATATCCTATGAGCCTACATACACAAATCAGGGTATTTTTGTATACAGCTACCCATACAAAGATAGCACCGACCTTACATTGACAAAACTTGTGGCAATGAGGAATGACGTCCTCCTGCGGAATGTGCCCGGCCAGCTTGAAAACACATACATGACTACAAACATGATGATTGAGCCGGGGATGAGATGGGTAAAATACAATAAGAAACAATTTATCGAGATACGTGGGCTTTGGGAAGTTCAGAATGACTTTATGGGCGGTCCTTTTATCGACCACATATACATTGACAAGACGAACAAAAGACTGATAGTTCTGGAGGCATTTGTATACGCACCAAGGTATGAAAAACGCAACTATCTTCGCCAGGTAGAGTCAATTATCTATTCCTTTGAATTTTTCTAAAAATTTTGGAACTAATAATATAATTTTTACCTTTGCACTCCCAATCCTGGAGAGGGTGTAGGGTCGGTTCGTCTAAAGGTTAGGACTCAAGATTTTCATTCTTGCAATAGGGGTTCGATTCCCCTACCGACTACCAAATAAAAAAGAACAGAAAATGGCAAATCACGCATCAGCAGACAAGCGCGCTCGCCAAAGCGAAAAACGCAGAGTGCATAATAAATATTATGCTAAGACAACTCGTAACGCTATCAAGGCATTACGCAACACTACAGACAAATCGGCAGCAGAGGCTCTACTTCCAAAAGTATCTTCAATGCTGGATAAATTAGCCAAAGTTAAAATCATCCACGCCAACAAAGCAGCAAACCTAAAAAGCGGTATTGCTGCATATGTTAACAAATTGGCATAATTTTTACTATTTGGCCTATTGCTTAAAAAAAGCTTCTCAATCTTTGGGGAGCTTTTTTTAATGCAACAGGTCATGATAAAAAAATTATCAATCAAAGAGTGGCAAGAGGAGGAACGGCCGAGGGAGAAGCTTATGTCTAAAGGAGCCGGTGCTCTGGATGATTCGGAATTGCTTGCCATTATTTTAGGAAGTGGTACAAAAGGCCAGACGGCCGTGGATGTAGCAAAAAGATTGCTTGCCTCCGGGAAGAACAGTTACAGGGAACTTTCAAAACTTACCTGTGAAAAGCTTACTGAGATGAATGGGATAGGCCCTACCAAGGCGGTAATAATTGCAGCCCTTTTTGAAATCGCGAAAAGGTATTCTACTGCAGAGAACATGTTGCTTACACAGATTCATTCTTCTTCAGGGGCTGCAGGACTAATCAGTCCGATATTGAGAGATCTCTCGCACGAAGAGTGCTGGGTAATGTACCTTAACAGGGCTAATAAATTAATTTCAAAAGAGAGATTGAGTATCGGGGGCGTTTCTGCAACAGTAGTGGACGTTAAGATAATTATTAAGACTGCTCTTGAAAAACTGGCCAGTTCTTTGATTCTGGTACACAATCATCCTTCCGGAAATTCCAAGCCGGGAGAGAATGACAAGGTTCAGACAAAAATACTCAAGGAGGCAGCAGCTCTTTTTGACATATCTCTTCTCGATCATCTTATCATTGCAGGTGACGAATATTTCAGCTTTGCTGACGATGGAATAATCTGATTATTTTCTACCTTTACCAGAATTTCAGTAAAAGCTATAACCATGAGAATAATCAATCTGGGGAATAATAATTCAGCCTTGAATAATTTTATCGCAGAAATACGTGACCATGTAATTCAGAAAGACAGTATGCGATTCCGCAGGAACCTGGAGAGAATCGGTGAAATATTCGCGTATGAGATAAGCAAAGAGCTGAAATACTCTGAGAAGAGCATCACTACTCCTCTTGGGATAGCAACATGCCGCACAATTGAGGATTCAGTAGTCATTGCAAGCATCATGAGGGCTGGATTGCCGTTACACAATGGTATACTCAACATACTCGACAAATCACAGAATGCATTTGTAGCCGCTTACAGAAAATACGGCAAGGATAACAAGTTCATCATCCAGATTGAGTATGCAAGCACGCCTTCTGTCGAAGACAAGGTGCTTATTCTTGCAGATACCATGCTTGCAACCGGATCGTCTGTGGTTCTTGCTTACAACAAAGTATGCGATAATGCAAGACCAAAGGAGACACATATTGTGTGCCCTATCGCAAGTAAAGATGGAATAGAATATATAGCCAAGCACCTTCCTCACAAAGGAACCACTTTGTGGGTGGGGGCCGTTGATGAGGAACTTACAATAAAATCCTATATTGTACCTGGTCTTGGAGATGCAGGAGACCTGGCATACGGAAGCAAACTGTAGCCGCCCCCACCCTACTTGTTTACATTTTTGTAGACAACATCTCCTGCAAGAATTGTCATCAAGACTTTTGCTGAAGGTACAGCGTACTCCTCGACACTCATGATATCCCTGTCAAGGACTACAAAATCCGCATATTTACCAGGTTCTATGCTTCCCTTTACCTTCTCCTCAAAAGAGGCTCTGGCGGCCCATATTGTCATTGATTTTAGCGCGTCAGCCTTGCTTAGGGCATTCTCCATCTGAAACCCGTTATCAGGTTCAAAATTCAGATTCTTTCTATATACAGCGGCAAAAAAAGTATATACAGGATTTACGTTTTCTATTGGAAAATCTGTTCCAGATGGCAACCAACCAAGCTGATCCTTAAGCTCACGGTATGCATAAGCATTCTTTATCCTTTTCCCAAGCCTTTCATCGGCCCAGAACATATCGGATGTTGCATGCGTGGGCTGAACAGATGGTATTATTGAATATTTTTCAAACATTTTAATATCGGCTTCATCCACAACCTGAGCATGTTCTATACGCCACCTAAGATCATTTCCCTCATGCAGGAATGATGCGTATGTATGTAATGCCTCATGATTTGCCTCATCTCCTATACAATGTGTTGCAACCTGGAATCCATGATCAAGAGCCCACTTACAATCATTCTTGAATTTTTCAGGAGTTCCTACCCTTATACCCACAGATGCAGGATCATCTGAATAAGGATATTTTAGCAGAGCTCCTCGAGAACCCAAGGCTCCATCAATATAGAGTTTTATCGTACCTACCCTCAAGCGCCCATTCCTGTAAGGCTTGTCAAAGTGGTGCATATTCTCCTCGCTTGCCGTGAGCCAAACATCATTCCGGATTTTCAGTCTACCTTCGGAATAGAGAGTGTCCATCAGCAAGATATTACTGAGACCTTCCTCTGCGTCAGATATTGATGTAAGACCGTTCCTGAAGCACTCTTGCTGCGCATCAACGAGCATTTTCCGGGCAACTTTTCCATTTGGCTGAGGAACCGAATTCTTAAACCTTTCAGCCGTGTTTTCAAGAAAGACACCCAGAAATTTTCCATCCTTAAGCAATGCTTCACCTGGCGCAATCGAAGGATCGCCCGGTTTTATTCCTACTTTATTGATTGCAGCAGAGTTTGCAATTACAGCATGGAAATCAATTCGCGTAAGTATTACTGTTTTTTTGGGGAATAGTTTGTCAAGTTTTTCGTTTGAGGGAAAAGACTTATCTTCCCATAAGTTTTGATCCCAACCCTCTCCAACAATATAATCAGGATGCTTTTCATCATCAAAATCCTTCAACCGGCTCAAAACCTCTTCGAAAGAACTTGCTCCTCTCAAGTCACACCTCATAAGTCCTTCTCCAAGACTAAAAAAATGACAGTGCGCATCATTGAAACCTGGATATACAGTGGCCCCTCTGAGATCAATAACGTCATCCGCCCGATAAGTGTTAAGTATCGAATCATCGTCCCCGACTGCGAGTATAACTCCATGCCTGACGGCTACAGCTGTACATTTGGAAAAAGTTGAGTCAACGGTATAAATATTCCCGTTGATTAAAATAAGATCCGCCTTCTCTTTCATTTCACAAGATAAAATCAATAAGGCTGAAACAAGCCCAAGTAATATTTTCTTCATTACCAAACTGACTTATTTATAGTTCTTTCCTAAGCCTCGCAATAGGTATATTCAACTGCTCCCTGTATTTTGCGACAGTTCTTCTCGCCACTTTGTAACCTTTATCACCCAGGACAGTAACCAGCTCCTCATCTGTGAGAGGCTTTTTTTTATCCTCAACATCAATGCTGCCTGCAAGGATATTTTTAATTTCCCGCGTTGATACCTCCTCCCCGTTCTCTGTCATAAGGCCCTCCGAAAAGAAATATTTGAGCGGATATATGCCAAAATGTGTTTGAATATATTTGCAGTTGACCACTCTGGAAATCGTAGAGATATCAAGTCCTGTTTTTTCAGCAATATTCTTAAGGACCATAGGTCTCAGCTTTGTCTCATCTCCTTCAATAAAATAGTCCTTCTGAAACTCGATTATTGCATTCATGGTATTTTGCAATGTATTATGGCGTTGTTTTATAGCTTCAATAAACCACTTAGCAGAATCAAGCTTCTGTTTTACAAATGTTGCAGCCTCTTTGCCAGATTTATTACCTGATTTCGAAGATGATATAAGAAGATCTGCATACCTTTTATTCACTTTCAATTCTGGTACCGAGAATCTCGGCATCGTCATAATAAGCTCCCCATCCTTCAATTCAAGTACAAAATCAGGGACAACTTGTTGAGACTGCTCAACGTACGAATCATCAACCTGCCCCCCCGGTCTTGGATTAAGCCTTACGATCTCTTCTATAGCATCTTTAAGCTGTTCCTCTGTGATCGAGAGCTTTGCCATTATCTTCTGATAATGTTTTTTTGTAAACTCACTGAAATGATCCGAAAGAATCTTCTCAGCAAGCTTCATCTCAACAGTTGAATTATTAGCCCTTATCTGCAACAATAAGCACTCCTGAAGATTTCTCGCACCTATTCCGACTGGATCAAACTCTTGTATTTTGAAAAGTATTTTCTCCAATTCCTTTTCGTTTGTCTCTATCCCAAGCCTGAAGGAGATATCATCGGAAAGAGAATCCAGATCCCTGCGCAAATAGCCATCATCATCAAGACTGCCAATAATGAAGCGGGCAATATTCTTCTCTCTCGGATCCATTTGACTGTATCCAAGCTGAGAAATAAGACTTTGATGAAAACTCTCCTTTACAGAAAAAATATTGTATTGCGGTTTAAGATCCTTTCCCTGGTTATTAGCATAGAGCTTGTAAGAAGGAATCTGCTCATCCGAATTGTATTCACTCAAGGAGACATTTCCGCTACCTTCCTCTTCCACTTCGTCCTTGTCGTTTGCCTCATCCAGCACCGGATTTTCCTCGAGCTCTTTCTTTATCCTCTGCTCAAGTTCCAGAGTAGGAAGCTCAAGTAGTTTTATTGTCTGAATCTGTAATGGAGAAAGCTTTTGTACTAACTTCTGCTGTAAACCCTGTTTTAACATATTAACGGAGCATTTATGCAAAGATATGATTTTTATTTAACTTCGCGTCGAGATAACTTTTGTAATCTATGATCGAGGAGAGCAGTAATCTTAGAGTAGACGTAAGGTCTGTAATTAAATCGAAAAATCCCGCTTTGTTGAGATATATTCCTGGATTTATTATCCGGGCAATAGAAAAATTGATTTGCCAGAATGATATAAATTATATTCTCGATAATTACGGACACCTTACCGGCGTTGATTTTGCCACAGCTTCCGTTAATGAACTCAAAGCCACTTACAAGGTCAATGGAATTGAAAAAATTGACCCCACCAAAAGATATGTCATTGTATCCAACCACCCACTCGGCGGTTTTGACGGAATAATTCTCATGGATATATTCGGCAATCATTTCAATAAAAAAATCCGTTTTGTTGTAAATGACCTTCTGATGTCGATCAAACCTCTCAAACCAATTTTTGTGCCAGTTAATAAATATGGCAAGCAGAGTAATGCTATTGTAAACCAAATTCACGAAGCCTACAGTTCTGATAATCAGATTCTTAATTTTCCTGCTGGTCTTTGTTCAAGGTTGATTGACGGAAATATAACAGATCTTGAATGGAAAAAAGGCTTTGTAAACCAAGCCATTAAATATAACAGGGATATCGTTCCTATCTATTTCAATGGTAAGAATTCCAGATTTTTTTATGTATTTGCAAATATCCGGAAGTGGCTTGGCATAAAATTCAACTACGAACTTATCCTTCTCCCAAGAGAGATGTTCCGTCAACGTGGCGGGAATTTTGAAGTAATAATCGGCGACCCGATACAATGGGAAGAGTTTGCTAATAATGGAACACCTGCTACGTGGGCCGAAAAAATAAGAAATATCGTATATTCACTAAAACCCTGACAATGGAACCTGTAATACCTTCAGTTGACCGCAAGCTTATTATTAATGAGCTTACAAACGACAAATTCATACGTCACACACGCAAAGGAGACAATAAATTATATGAAATAACCGCCCATGATTCTCCGCATACAATGAACGAAATCGGTCGTCTTAGAGAGATTTCTTTCAGGCTTTCTGGTGGAGGCACAGGAAAACCAGTGGATATCGACGAATTTGATATTCATCCGAAATCTCCTTACAAGCAGCTCATCGTGTGGGATCCTAAAGATCAGGAGATAATCGGAGGCTATCGTTACATACAATGTACCGGCCTTGACATAGAACTAATGGCAACTCATGAGCTTTTTAAGTTTTCTGACACTTTCATGCAAGACTATCTGCCTTTTACCATTGAATTAGGAAGATCGTTCATACAACCGAATTATCAAGGTACAAACATAAAACATAAAGGGTTATACTCTCTTGATAATCTTTGGGATGGCCTTGGAGCTCTTGTCCTGAGATATCCAAAAATCAAATATTTCTTCGGAAAAGTGACCATGTACACGTCATATAACCTAAGGGCAAGAAACACATTGCTCAACTTTTTGAATAAATACTTCCCGGATAATGATAAGCTGGTTGTTCCTTTTGAGCCACTTGATTTTGATTCATCAAATCCATACTATACAGACCTGTTCAGTAGTGAAAATTACAAGGATTCATACAAAGCCCTTTCAAAAGAGGTAAGATCCCTTGGTGAGAATATTCCACCACTTATCAATTCCTATATGAACCTGAGTCCCTCCATGAAGGTATTCGGGACAGCAATAAATGGAGGATTCGGCGGTGTTGAGGAGACAGGGATACTTGTCAACATTGCTCATATATACCCGGAAAAAATAGAGAGACACATATCACCACTGCTGCAACTTGCTAATAAATTCAAGCCGACCTGGTGGGGTACCCAAAGATCAATCAACCCATCAATAATAAGACAGATGGTTGAAAATAAAAGAAAGCCTAAGGCTAAATAGGAGGATAATTTATTGTCTCTTTTACAAGAAATACAGATCTATAGTCCCCTTCAATTTTCTTAATGAGCATCATGGCCTCGGATTTTGTACGGAAATCTCCGACCGTGACCTTGAAGAAAGGATTCTCGTATGTCGAATATACTCTTATCTGAGGAAACTGAGAAGAGAACTGAGAGGCAATATTTTCTGACCGGTTTCTTGAATCCTGTTTATTATCAAAAAAGATCCTGACCCTATAGCCAACTATTTTTCTACCATTTGCCGTAGAAATATGTTTATAAAGGGCAGACTCAACGTTTGAAGACTGCTCAATTTTTACAAAATTCATCTGAGGGCCCTTCTCTTTAATCATAGAAAACACATCTTTGTTCAGCATAGTTGAATCAAGCAACGGTGGTCTTACAATCACAACTGTATCTTGTTGTACTGGTTCAATCTCCTGAGCAAAAGTCAATGATGTAGAAAAGAAAAGAAATAAGGTAATAAACATTAATTTTCTCATAACATTATAATCTTCCGGTCAAATTTCCAAGTGGTACATTTTTAAATCTCAATGTCTTTCTGTGAGACGAAGATGTCTTGATAACGACCTTGGCGTTAACATTAAAGTCCTCCACCCTCCAGCTTGCTATGTTAAGACCCATGGACAAAAGTGAGATGGGGTCCAGAAGTGTGATATCTATATTGATTTTTCCTGATTTAAGAGTTCTTGGTGGAATGGTATCCGATTTCATAAGCTCCAGCTGGGCAAAATCCACTCCTTTCTTAGTTATGATACCGTCTGCAGTGGATATTACGATACTTGACCCAGTAGGATTATCCACAGTATAATCAAATTCAATACTTGCCTTTGAGGTACTTACAAGTTTGAAGCTATTAAGTTTGACATATTTAACATCGACATTACTGTAATTTGTACAGCTTACTGTTGCTAAAATAACCAGTATTGCAAGAAACAGAGATCTATTCATCTTAATATACTATTAACTGCAAAGGTATAAAAAAGGCTATATTTGCAGAATAATTTGCAATTTATGACCAACAAATATTATTCCGTAAGACCTGTCTCCGACAATCATTTGCCTCAACTATTCATCGAGACATACGGCTGCCAGATGAACGTAAATGACAGCGAAGTAGTGCTTTCGATACTGCAAAAGGCAGGGTATGCATTATGTGGAAAAGTGGAGGATGCCGATCTTATCCTTGTCAATACATGTTCCATCCGCGATAATGCTGAACAACGCATATGGGGAAGACTGGACAACTTCAGGATTCTAAAGAAAAAGAAAAAAACGTTGATTGTGGGAATACTTGGTTGTATGGCGGAGAGGCTGAAAGAGGAACTTCTCAACCACCCCGCAGTTGACCTTGTCGCAGGACCAGACTCGTACAGAGAGCTTCCTAAGCTCCTCTCCGCCATCACTCAGGGCGACAAGCAGATCAATACAATACTGTCACAAGAAGAGACCTATGCCGACATCTCTCCTGTAAGGATGGATAAAAACGGTGTAAGCGCATTTATCTCAATAATGAGGGGATGTAACAATATGTGCACATATTGTGTTGTTCCTTATGTACGTGGTGCAGAAAGGAGCAGGGATCCAGAAAGCATAGTCAGGGAAGCTACCGAGCTGATCGACAATGGGTATCGCGAGATAACATTACTCGGGCAGAATGTAGATTCATACCACTGGATCAATCCGGATAATCCGACAAAGACTACAGACTTTGCACAGCTTCTTGAAAGAGTGGCATTGATTGATCCAAAGATACGAATACGTTTCTCTACATCACATCCTAAGGATATGGGCAATTCAGTTCTATACACAATGGCAATGTACAGAAACGTTTGCAGCCACATTCATCTTCCCGTACAGTCCGGAAGTGACACCATCCTTGCAAAGATGAACAGAAAATATACAAGATCCGAATATCTTGAACGAGTGGCAAAAATCCATGAGATACTACCCGGATGTTCGATCAGCACAGACATTATAGCAGGATTTTGTGGTGAGACCGAAGAGGATCACCAGCAGACACTTTCAATCATGAGAGAGGTAGAGTATTATACGTCATTCATGTTCCAATATTCTGAGAGACCAAATACAAAGGCTGCCCGTCACTACCCTGATGATGTGCCGTCTGAAGTGAAGACCAGAAGGCTAAATGAAATAATTGCACTTCAGAACGAACTCTCACTCAAAAGTAACCAGGCAGATCTGGGGGAAACTTTCGAGGTGCTGGTCGAGGGTTTTTCCAAAAGGTCTGAGGCTGAGCTTTGCGGACGTACTCAACAGAACAAGATGTGTGTATTTCCTGCTGGAGAACACAAAACAGGAGACTTTGTAACGGTCAGGATTACATCCTGTAGTTCTGCCACTCTAAAGGGAGAAGAGATAAAATAATAACTATATAAAATAAAGACAATGACAAAATTTAGCACAACCTACATTGGCAACCTGCAGACAGAGGCCATACATCTTAAATCAGGCAGCAAGATAATAACAGAGGCACCAGAGGACAACAATGGAAAAGGATCTATGTTCTCTCCAACAGACATGTTTGCTGCATCTCTCGCATCCTGCATGATGACAATAATGGCAATTGCTGCTCAGGCACACGGATTCTCAATTGACGGCATTCGTATCGAGACCGAGAAGATCATGGGCGCCAATCCAAGAAGGGTTGCCGAGCTGAAACTCGATATTTACCTTCCTAAAAAAGATTATACAGAGAGGGAGATGAGATTCATCGAGAGCTCTGTCAAGACATGTCCTGTTGCCAACAGTATACATCCTGACATCGTCAAGACAATCACATATCACCTCCCTGAATAGACATTCAACTTAAAAGAAAAGGTAGCGACAAGTTCCAATGGCGGCAGTTGCTGAGTTTCTGATCGTTCCATCTGACGATGCCACTACCTTCAATACTGAATTAGAAGTAAAACTTACCTCTGCAGTAAAGATATTTCCGGTGACCGGACTGACTCCGGCACCATAGAAATATGTTCCAGTGTAGAGGTCTGTTATATTGTTATTATATATATTCACCTTGTAAATATGTGCCTCTTTTGCAGTATAGGTTGCATCAAATATCGTGTAATATGTATAGATATTTTCCCCATCGCTGTCTGAGGTAATATATCCATCCATACTGTCAACAGGCACGTCAACCTTGCTCATAACTTCCAAAGAAGTAGGATTTATGCGTGCAATACCGTCACCTGGAAAGGAAGCCCATATTTTAGACATTCCATCCGACACAATGTATCTTGCACCAGAAGTGTATCCGGAAGGTTTGACGACACCAACCTTTTCAATATTTTTACCATCTATATCGTAAACAACGACACCCTCTTTTACTGCAACATACAACCGGTCATCATTAATTAATATACCTTCTGCGTCTGAACCCACAACTACCTCTTTTTGCAAAGTGAGTGTAAGATTATCATAAATAGCTATATACGATTTATTAAACTCCCAAGTGCCAGTCTCAGTTACTATATGAGTCGCACCCCAATTCGTAACATAAGTGTAATTCTTGCCTATTGCAATATTCCTTGGAGATACAAGCCCGTCAGTGATGCTGGTACCAGTGTCAGCACCTGTTGCGGGGTTAATGAAAATTATCTTGTCAGGGTAATTACATACCAATGCCGCAGTCTTGTCAGGGGTTATGCACCCTGATATAATAATGGCACCGATTGAAACTCCGTTTGCAGTTTCATATATATGGTTAGTAATCGCGTTTGTATTTTCATCATATAGGGATATGCTGCCAGACTGATCAGAATAGTTACCCTGATTGATTACAATAACCTTACCTTGATTATCCTGATCTTTAGGATTATCATCTTTTGAACATGATACAGCTGATAGTGTTACCGTTAGAGCGGCAAGAAAAATTTTGAAAAGATTCTTTTTCATTCGTAAATTTTTTATAATATGTCAGAACTTATATTGTATTGATAATTGGTAATTTCTACCTGGCATTGCATAGAATTTGACATTCTGGTATCTTTCATTTGTTATGTTTTTTATTACCCCACTTGCTGTAAATTTGTACCCCGACAGATTGAAATCATACGAAGCCCCTATATCTGTAATAAAATATGACGGTAGAATGTCATAAATATCAACCGTGGTCCGACTACCAGTATAGCTCAAGTTAGTGTAGAGTGATGTTCTGGAGTGGCTGAGTTTTATCCCACTCCTCCATGAAAGCCTTGGCTGATATGCAAGCTGCTCTCCTATTGCAGGATCCTCGCTTCTGAGACCCTTTTTCATTTTGATATCAGTATATGCAAGGCTGAAATTTAAAGCAACCTTGAACCATGCTAAAGAGCCATTAAGCTTTGCACCAGCCTCTGCACCCGTTGAGACAACAAGCGGAATATTCTGAGGCCTCCATACAGTGCCGGCAGGCAACCAGCGAATCCAATCGTTAACACGGCTCTTGTAAAATGTCCCGAACATATCCAGACTCCATTTCCCGGAAAACCAGCTGTAGTCCATTCCACATTCTCCAGTAAGCGATCTTTCACTTTTTAAATAAAGATATTCTCCTCCCCAGTAGCGGTCATTCATTGTCGGGACCTTACTGTTACGAGACAAAGCTCCCCTTATTGAGAGACTGTGATTGTGTATGCTCAGCAGATTATACCGACCCTCAAGGGATGGCATAAGAGGAACTTTAATATTTGTTACATAAGTATATCTAAATCCTCCTGAGAAAAAAGCCTTATTATTTATAGCATATCTTGCTAATACAAAGATATTTGCCTTATTCTCTCTTACTGAATCAGCATACGAGTCGACCTGAGGAATTGTCCTGCCGGCAAAGATTCCACTTTTTATGGTAAGGTTTTTGAATTTGTATTCTGCGTCGGCTGAGAGGGAGAGGCGATTTGCAGCTATAACATCGCTCTCATATAATTGTTTATCGTATGCATAGGAGATGCGCGCTCCAAAACTTAAATCTCCCTTTGAGCCGTTATACCCGATATTAAGTTTAAGATTATTGTCGAATATCGAGTTATAGCTCTCAGGACTATCGTTGAGAGAGACTGACGGCTGAATCTCCTTGTCAAAATCAAGATATAATAGTGTCGCAGATAAGACTGAAGAATCCCTGAATTTTCTGAATATTTCCTGCATCAGCCCCATATTCTGGGTCGATGCATTGTTCAGGTATTCCTTAGGCTTGTTAATTTTTGTATTGTTTATGAACGAATAATCATTCTCAGCAAAAGAATATAAAAGAGATGTCCTTGTCTCAATCCTGTCATTAGAATATCTCAAAGTTCCGCCGGTAAAGAGAGACCCAAAACTACCGGATGAGACGAGAATGTCTCCGTGATAGCCTTTTTGCCATTTTGCTTCCGTTTTTAACTGTACGCTTCCTCCTATGGATCCATCCCCGTACAATGAAGAGCTGCCACCTACATGCATCTCCATTTCGTCAAAAAGGTAAAGTGGAATATGAGAAAAATCTGTCTGCCCCATTGTAGGGACAGCGAGATTCATTCCATTCCATGAAACAATAGTATGTGATGATGAAGAACCTCTTATCGATATATAGGCACTCATCCCTCGTCCATATTCCTTGAGATAGGCCGCATTTTCCTGCTGTATGAATTCCGCGAGGGAATTCATCTTCATTTTCGCAAGAGCCTCCTGTGATACACTTATAACATTTGTCCCCACAGAGAATTTTCTGTTGGATTGAGACTGTTGATTACGAGCTCCCTTGACAGTAACTGAGTCCAGAGGCCTGATTTTTATACTATCCTTACACGCAGTGGTTACTCTGTTTTGCCTTGTTGTAGATATATAATGCAAATCTGCTGCACCTGAGAAGGTACAACAAAGTATAGATAAACTAAATAGAAATAAACAGGCAAATTGTTTTTGCATCGTTCTCTATCTCCCGAAAGTTCGATTAATTATGTTTTGTCCTGAAGCAGGTTTTCTGACTTAGCTTTTAAATCTCTCGCCTTCCCACCTATTGGCAGTGGCTTACGGAAGATAACCCTTACGGGCAAGCATTACAGCAGCGGGTACTGTCCTCGAATCACACGAGATTCCCTTTCTTTAGAACTCGGCAAAGTTATATTATAATATTATAGAATAAAAAACTTTTTTATCTTTGTATAGTTACCTCCCAATAAATCTTATAATTATGCTTAAATTTTCTAAATTATTATTATTTGCATGCGTGGTTGTACCCACACTATCCTGTTCCAGACAGAAGTCCGGTGTGGATTTGAATTACGTACAATACACACTCGACAATGGACTGAAAGTTGTCCTTCAGGAGGACCACTCGGACCCGATTGTAGCGCTCGCCATTCAGTATCACGTTGGTTCCGGAAGAGAAAAACCTGGCAAAACAGGTTTTGCACACTTTTTTGAACACATGTTATTCCAACGTTCTGAAAATCTACCAAGAAATGCCTTTTTCCAAAACATTGCCAACATGGGCGGTGATTTTAATGGCTCAACAAATTCTGATGGAACAAATTACTTCGAAGTTGTGCCAAGGGATGCACTCGAAAAGATCCTATGGATGGAATCCGACCGTATGGGATTCTTTATCAACACCGTCACACAAGGTGGGCTTGAAAGAGAGATCGACATCGTATCAAACGAAAAACGACAGAATTACGACAGCCAACCCTATGGATTCTCAAGTATAATTACATCTGAGGAGCTCTTCCCTGCCGGCCACCCTTATAGTTGGACAACAATAGGCGAAATTGCTGATTTAAAGAGCGCCACAATTGATGACGTGAAAGGATTTTACGGCACCTATTATGTGCCAAATAATGCGACATTGGTCCTTTCAGGAGATTTTGATCTGAATCAGGCCAAAGAGCTTATCCAGAAATATTTCGGGGAAATCAAGAAAGGGGCAGACGTGCCAAAACCTGTCGTGCAGCCTGTAGAGCTTAAAGAAACAAAGAAAGTTGTATGGGAAGATGCATACGCACGTCTGCCTCAGGTAACACTCTCCTTCCCTACAGTTGAGGCATATAATAAAGACTCATACGCATTACAGTATTTTACATCACTTTTTGCAAACGGCAAGAAATCTCCTCTTTACAAAATCATTGTCGAAGAAAAGAAGCTTGCACCTAAAGTGAACGCATACAATGGTTCGAGGGAAGTTGCCGGTTATGCACAGATTGGAATCACTGCATTTGAAGGGACAAATCTGAATGATGTATATTCAGCTATTGAGGAGGCATTTTTAAGATTTGAGAAAGATGGTGTCAACGAGCAAGAACTTCAAAAGCTTAAGGTCTTGCAGGAAGTTGGTCTCTACAACAGGATGTCAGGTGTTCAGTATAAAGCTTTGATGATGGCCAGAGATAACGAATTCGGAGGAAAGCCGGATGCCTCTTTTGATGATCTGAAAAAATATCAGTCTGTCACCAAGGAGGATATAATGGCTGTTTACAAGAAATATTTCAAGGGGAAACCATATCTGGCATTAAGCATGGTTCCAAAAGGGAAACCGGAATTAGCACTTAAAGATTCAAAACCAGCAGTAGTACAGGTTGAAAAAGTTGAGGAGCAGACAATGAAATCGAAGGGTGGCAAAATTATTGATGATCCATACGTTCATACACCATCTTCATTTGACCGTTCGGTTGAACCAGCATATCTACCTAATACACCATCAGTAAATGTTCCTCCAGTGTGGACAAGCAAACTTGCAAACGGGATGGGTCTGTATGGAATCACGCAAAGTGAACTTCCTCTTGTTCAGGCTAATATTACAATAAAAGGTGGAATGCTTCTTGATCCGGTTGGCAAGACGGGCCTCTCATATCTAAACGCAAGGTTAATGAATGAAGGAACAGCTCACAAAACACCTGAAGAGCTGGAAAGTGCCATGGGGCTTCTTGGAGCGAGAATAAGCGTATATTCAGATGTAGAGGGTATGAACATATCCATATCTTGCCTTTCCAGAAATTTTGACAAGGTAATGGCTCTTGTCGAAGAGATGATACTGCAGCCAAGGTTTGACGAAAAAGCTCTTGGAAGAATCAAGAGCTCTGTAAAATCTTTAATCCGTGAAAATTCTGTGGATCCGGGTGAAATTGCATCTTTAGCAGCAGACAGACTCCTGTTCGGGCAAGAATCCATACTGGCGCAACGCAATTATGGCAATGAGGCAAGCATAGATTCAATCACAATGGATGACATCAAAGGGTTCTACAACAATTATATAAGCCCATCAATCGCCAATTTCAACATAGCAGGAGCAATAGACCAGAAAGAATGCGAGAAAGCAATTGCATCACTTGTTGAAAAATGGAAAGCAAAAGAGGTTAAAATTCCTGAACCGGCCACTGGTATCTCTGCAAAGAGAGGTCAGATATATTTTGTGGACTATCCAAGTGCCCCTCAGTCAATGATTGTCGTATGCAAGAACGGGGTACCTTTCAACAGCCCGGATTACTATCCATGTGTAATAGTCAATTACAATCTTGGTGACGGGTCACAAGGTATCTTATTTGACGTGCTCCGCTTGCAAAAAGGATTTACTTATGGGGCATACTCCTCTTTCCACGGAGAAGAGTACCTTAATACCTTCAGTGCATCATCAAGCGTTCAGGGAAGCGCAACAAAAGAGTCAGTACAGCTATTCAAGGAGATTCTGACCAACTACGGTCCTCAATACAATGAAGCGGCACTCACAAAGACAAAGAATTCAATGATAAGAGCCAAGGCTTCTTCGTTTGAAACTTTATACAACCTTGTGGATATGTTGAGCAATATCTCAACCTACAATCTTCCTTTCGACTATGTAAAACAGCAGGAAGCTGAAATCAAAAACATGACCGTCGAACATGCAAAAGAGATTATTGCCAAGTACCTTAACCCTGCCGAAATGATCTATGTAGTAGTCGGCGATGCAAGGACACAACTTAAGCCGCTTGAATCAGCAGGACTCGGGAAACCAGTGCTGGTAAAGGAGTGAAGAAGTGAA
>Ga0172381_10002652_pt1 | contig 19529 bp, 34 predicted proteins | sample Leawel6488metaG_FD_119754 | JGI IMG/M metagenome (GOLD analysis project Ga0172381, IMG submission 119754) | Leachate microbial communities from a municipal landfill in Southern Ontario, Canada - Leachate well 64-88 metaG | ecosystem: Engineered > Solid waste > Landfill > Unclassified | place...
AGCTCGATGCGCATGCCTTCGGCGTAGACCACCACGAGGAACACGATGACAGTGAAGATGAGCGGGAGCAGCGCCCAGAACGCGCTCGCCACGTTGCCTTCGGACACGTACTGCGCAGCCTGGAACACCAGGCCGGAGGCCATGTCGCCGCCGCTTGCGGAGATGAAGCTGAACGCGCCCAAAAAGAGCGCCTGCGCTACCCCGGCTGCGATGAAGAGGCTGATTCCCGAGCCGATGCCGTACTTTTGCAGCACCTCGTCAAGGTAAAGGAGGATGATGGAGCCGAGTGCGAGCTGGAATGCGACTATGGCCATCGTGGCCAGCATGCTCCCAAAAAGCGGGGCAGTTGAGTCGATGGGAATGTAGCCCGACCAGACGTAGATGATGGCCTCCAAAAAGCTCAGCCCTATTGCGAGTATCTTCTGGAACCCCTGGAACAGCTTCTTGTTCTCTGGGTTTGAAAGGTCGAGGCTGATCAGCTTTGCGCCTACCGCAAGCTGGAGGAAGATTGACGCGAGCACTATTGGGCCGATGCCCGAGGTGATGAGCGAGCCCATCTTGCTTCCGAGCAGGATTTCGAGCTGCTGGAACTGCTGCACGCGCACGTCAAGGGGATTCACCCCAATCGGGTAAATCTGTCCGAGTATGAAGAATATGAGAAGGCCCGCAAGCGTCCAGTAGAGCTTCTTCTGCAGAGTCGGAGGGCGCGCCGGCGCACCGACTTCAGGCAAAACGTCTATTACAGGCTTGAAAACACTCAACATGGACACGTCCCAAAACACCCTCTGTGAAACGACGAAAAAGGCTTTCCCCAAACCAGCCCGTTTGGAAGATAGTAAACTATTGTGCCGGTGCATTTAAAGATGACGCAATGCAGGCGCCGCAGTCCCGGCACTTGCCTGCGTAAAACAAAAGAAGAAAGTGAATTCAGGCCGACTCTACGACCTGGCCGCCCGCCTTGGTTATCTTTTCCTTGGCAGCTGCAGAGAACGCGCCCGCGCTAATCTTTAGCGCCGCTGTGAGCGTCCCCTGGCTGAGCACCTTGGCGCGCACCGGGAGCGTGACTTCGTACGTTCCGTCGGCCGACTTCTTGTACAAGCCCTTGTCGACGTTCCGCTGGAGCTGTGCAATCGTAATCTCGGTGGTGAGCACGGACTCGGAGTTGCGGTTCACAAAACCGTGGCGCCTTGACTTGTTCAGGCCTTCCTTGATTGTCTTGAGCCACTTGTGCTTGTGGTAGCCTGCGCGCCCCACTCCTCCGCGCGTGCCCTTGCCGCGGCCGTTCTTGGTGTTGCCGCGACCGTACGAGCGGTTGCCGAGGTACTTGCGCTTCTTGCTCTTGATTCGCCTTGCCATAAAAATCACAATTGCAAATTATCCCTTAAATCATTGAAGCGATGAGGGCTTCCATTTCCTTGTCGTTGCGCACGCCCAGCGCGCCGTTGGGGAACACTCCCTTGATGGAGCCCGAGTCTATGCGCGGCGGGTTGAGGCGGAATATCGCCTTGACCTGCTTGACGCGCGAGAGCCGGGTCGTCCCTGCAAGAACCGCTGCGGAGAGCTCCTTGATGGAGTTGAATCCGGACTTGCTGGTCTTAAGGTAATCGTCAGTGAGGCCTTTGCCATCCGCAGTGCGTCCCCTCTTTGAGAAGAGCTCCTCAACTGCCTTGGCGTTTGCCGGGCCGTAGGTGATGAAGTCCTTTGCGTGCTCTATCATCCCGCGGCTTATCGCGTCGTTGGGAAGGATTGCGACGTGGTACTTGCGCGAGAGGTTCATCAAAAGCATGGTGTGCTCTATGCGGCCGGGAGTTGTCCTCATGCCGCGGATGCGCACCACTATGATGCTGCCGCCGTCAACGGGCTTTGCCTTGTGGGCCGCCGTGTGCGCGGCCGATTTTGGTTGTTTCTTGTCCATTAAAATCACGAATCCGAAAAATTATGCCGACTCCGGCTCGACTGCCGCCGGGACCTCTACTACCTCGTCAGCGGGAATCTTTGCGACTTCAGCCGCGATGTCGTCGTAGATGCTGCCGCCCTTGCCCGCCTTGAGCGAGTTGAGCGAGTCGAGCGCGTCGATTGTGGCGAGCACCATGTTGAGCACGTTGCGCGTGCGTCCCTTGGCGAAAGTCCAGGCGTCCGACACCCCTGCGAGCGTGAGCACCTTCTTCGCCACTTCGCCCGCCACGAGGCCTACGCCGCGTGGTGCGGGCTTGATTGTAATCTGCGTGCTTGAGTTCTTTCCGATGACTTCGCGTGGCACCGAGTGGCCGGTTCCGCACCCGCACTCCCACGAGCCGCATCCGAGGCGGACCTTGATGACGTGCTTCTTTGCGTCCGAGATGCCCTCAGCGATTGCGTCGCGCGCCTCGACTGCCTTTCCGACGCCGAGTGCTATGTATCCGCGCTTGTTTCCAAGTGCGACGAATGCCTCCATCTTCTGCTTGCGGCCCGACGCGGTCATGCGCTGGGTGCTGCGGAGCGCGAGTACCTCTTCCTTGAGGTCCGGAAGGAGCATGGTGACGATTTCGGGCTCTAGAATCTTCTGGCCCTTCTCGAGTATCTGGTCAATGGAAGTTATCTCGCCTGACTTGACCTTGCGGCCAAGCGTGGTCTTTGGGGTCCAACCTGAAAGGTCGATGACACGCTCCTCACGGGGTCCGTTGCGCCTGCTGTTTTTGAATCTCATTTCTTGTCAACCTTCTTGGCCCCTTTGGGCTTTGCGGTTACGTCCGCCTTTAGGATGGCTTCCTTTGCCTTGGCAAAGTCAGCTGCGTTCTTCAAGTGCGAACCGGTAATGCGTTCAGCTGGCGGGAGCTTCTTCTCGTCTAGCGAGGACTCCAGGCCGGCGTCGATTGCGCCCTTCTGCGCGCAGAACACTATGCTTCCCTGAGTGTTGGTGTGCAGGCCGATGTCGAGTATGACCTTGGTTATCCCTGCTGCCTTTGCCATCTTCGCCACGAGCATTCCGGTAAGGTATGCCGACGGAGCGTTGCACTTTCCTGCAAAGCCGTACTCCTTGAGCGCCTGCGAAGTCGCGTGCGCAACGGTCACGTCGCCCTTTTCGGACAGCTTTGAAACGTGCACCACGACGTAGCGGTTGGTCTTGCGCACCACCATGCGGGGGATGCCGGACTTGAGGAGCCCGAGCCTGCGCTGGTAGTCAGTGCGGCCTGCGCGGCGCCTGCGGAAGTGCACCAGGAAATTTGGTCCCTTTGCTTTGGTCAAAATCAAAACACCTAATTATGATTATTTCAAGTATCCCTTTGCAACTGCGTGCGAGAGCAGGTGCTTCTTGTCGCGGAACATCCCGCCCTTGATTTGCGAGTACAGCTCGCGGTAGGCGCCGTCCGCAAGCCTTGCCTTGAGGTTTACAAGCACCTTGCGCTGCGCGCGCACCCTGCGGACCCAGCGGTCCTTGCGCGTGGTCTTTGCGAACTGGCTGCCCTTGCGGCTTCCGCTGCCGCGGCGCCTGCCTGCCTCCTTGTTGGCCTGCTTTGCGCGCGCCTTGGCGCGCCCGACGCCCTTTGCGGGCCTAATCTCGATTGCGCCGGTCTTGACAAGCTCGCGCATGTCGTCAGCGGTAAGGGCTTCCTTTGCGGCCTTGTAGTCGCGGATTGCGATGCGGCTCTCACCGACCTTTGCGAAGCGTGAAACAACTCTCTTTGTAGTCTCTATTGACATTCATCAATGCACCGTTGGAATCATAATACCTATTTGGCCTTCGGGGCCTCTGTAGCCTTCTTGTCAGCTGCGGGCTTTGCCGCGTCCTTTGCAGCCTCTTTCTTGTCAGCCGGGTTCTTGCGCGGAATCCCCGAGTTGAGCACGCGCACGCCCTTCTTCTGCGCCGCTGCCAAAAGCACCGCGCGCTTCTTCTTGCCGATTGTTGCGGCAAAGTAAATGACATCGTTCTTCGCATCAACCGCGGCAAGCTCGGCTTCGTTGTGCACGACCTTGAGCATCTTGCCGTTTCGCATCCCGCGCGTGTCCTTTGGGGAGCGGTAGCCTATGCACGGGAGCGCGCCGCACCACTTGAGCATGACACGCTGCTTGTTGTCGATTCCGCGCGGCTTGCGCCACGCCTCTCCGACGCGCTTGTCTACAGAGCGGTTCTGCCTGACGAACTTCGGGTGGATTGCTGCCATAAAAATCACTGAAAATCATTGAATTGCATTCTTGTTGTCATTTGCGTCTTTCATTCTTCAAGCGTAATAAATCCCGTCCTGGAAGACGCGGATGTCCTTGTTGGTGATGCGAGTCGCCTTCGCTATGTTGTTCGCGGTCTGGCCGACGTCGTCCTTGCTCGGGCCTTCGACCGTGATGTCCTGGCCCGTGACTTTGACCTTGGTCTTTCCCGCAATCGCCGCCTTGCGCGCGAGCTTCTCTCCAAGGAAGTTCTTGATGAACACGTCCTGTCCCTTGACCTCGACGGTCACCGGGAAGTGCGCATAGACAAGCGAGAGCTTCTTCGAGTACGGGGTAGCAAAGCCCTTTATCATGTTGCGCACGTGCGCCTCTGCTGTGCACACTGCCGACTTGACCCTGCGGCCCTGCTTGCCAACTGGCGCGAACGTGACCTTTCCTGCCTCAACAGTAACCATGACTTTGGACGAGTCGTAGTAGTGCTCGAGCTTCTCGGAGCCCTTGCTTACGGTGACCTTGTCCTTCGACGTTGCGACGGTTATGCCGGATGGGATTTCCATAAAGACCACAATGAATAATCAATAAACGAATGCCAGGAGCCTTCCGCCCACTCCCTGCTCGCGTGCCTGCACGTTCGTCAAGAGCCCCTTGGAGGTGCTGATGATGAGCATGCCGACGTTGCGTGCCGGGAGGTAGCGCTGCTCCCACTTCTCCCACTCGTCCTGCTTTGCCGCAAAACGGGGGGATACGATGCCGCAGTTGTTGACCTTGCCAACTAGGCCCACGCGGATCGTTCCGTTCTTCCCGTCCTCGCGGAACTCGAAGTCTCCGATGTAGCCTTCGCGCTGCAGGATGGCGAGGACTTCGCGGATGAGCTTGGACGCCGGCACGACTATTTCGTGCTTGCCCTTGCCTTCCGATACCTTCACCGCGTTGAGCGCGTTTGCGAGATTGTCAGCCATGAATGTTCACACCAGTTAGCCGTACTTCTTGAAGCCCAGGTCCACCGCAGTCTCGCGGAAGCACTTCCTGCAACAAAACAGGCCGTACTTGCGTATGAGTCCGCGGACGTTCCCGCATCTCCAGCAGCGGCGGTTGCCGCGCATCTTGTACTTGCTTTCGTCCTTCTGCAAAGGTTGTTCACCTAATAATGAATGTAACTATGCCCCGCTTTCCTCTGCGGCAGCGGAGACCAACTGGACGGCGTAGTTCCTTGTCATGAACTCCTGCGCCTCCTTCTTGCCCACGCGCTGCTTGCGCGGGAGCTTCTTGGGCTGTATCTTGCGCCTCTGGACGCGCACTCCCGCCTTCACGAGCGTGATGCACACGTCAAAGCCCATCATCCCGATCTTGGGGTCGTACTTGATTCCGGGGAAGTCAATGTACTCCTTTATCCCGAACGCAACGTTGCCGTTGTCGTCGAAGCTCCTTTCGGAAATCTGGTGGTCGGGCACCTCGAGCGCCTTCTTGAGGAGCTCTGAGGATTCCTTACCGCGAAGCGTGACCTTGCAGCCGATGTTGTCGCCCTTCCTTATCTTGAAGGTCGGGTTGCGCGACTTGGCCTGCGTGTAAACTGCCTTGTGGCCCGAGATGCGCTCGAGCAGGACGCGGGCGTTCTCGAGCTCCTGGCCCGGTGCGCCTACGCCGCAGTTGAGCGTGACCTTGTCGATGCGGATGATTTCGCTTGCCATAAAACATCAATCTTTGGTGAACGTAAAATTACTGGAACCCGCCATTGACCACGAACAGGTAGTCCTTGCGAGTTGTGAAGACCTTGCCGTCGGAGGTCTTGAGCGTGGCGTCGGTCGCCCTGCTTGCCTCGCGCTCGATGAGCTCCTCAAGCACCGCTACTACCCCTGCGTGCACTCCCTTGTCAACAAGGCAGGTCGCCCCCTTCGAAAGCGCGAGGTAGTCCTCGACCTTCTGGCTCGGGACCGCTATCTTGAGGGTGCCGCCTGTCGCGTACTTCTTGCCGTCCTCGACGATTATGTTGCGGCCGTCGTGGAGCCCGAGCTGGAACCGGCCCTTGCCGAGCTGCTTCTTGGACGCTATCCTGCAGAGCTTCTGCGAGACCTGGTCCTTTGAAATGGGAGTGAATGCGAGCTTTCCCTTGAAGATTGTGACCCTGACGTGCTTTTCCACAAGGGGGATTGAGATTACGTCCATCAGGCCGATTGGGAATGACGGGTCGCGGACTGCCTTGCCGTCGACGAAGACGACTCCGCCGCGCAAGAGCTTGCGCGCCTCGCGCGCGTTCTCGGCGACTGCGAGTATCTCAACCAGGAACGTTGCGATTGGGAGCGACTGGTCCTTCTTGTGCGGGCCTGCCGAGGCCTTCCGGAGGTATGTGTACTTCTTGGGCGAAATCGGCATGGCCTTGGGCCTTGCCAGGCGCTTCATGTGCCTCTTCATTCCGTGGCTTGCCATACGTGTTTTTTACCTCGAATCACGCTGTCGGCGCCGATGCCTTTGCAACGGGCGCTGCAGTCTTGTCCTCTGCCTTCTTTTCCTCCTTCTTTGCAGGGGCGGCAGTTGCGGGCTTTGATGCCTGCTTGTCCTCCTTGCCGGAGTACTTCTCGATGATCTGGAGGTTCGACGAGTCGAAGGGCACGAACGAGCGCTTCTTGCTCTTGCGTCCCTGGACGGTCATTCCCTCTACGAAAACCTTGAGCGTCTTGTAGTCCACTTCCGAGACCTTGCCGGTCTTTTTCTTGAAAGTGCCGCGCATCACCTTGACGGTGTCGCCGCGGCGGACAAGAGCGGTCTTTGAGCCGACCTTCTTGCGGAGCTCCTTTGCGACGTTGCAGTGGAGGAACGCGCGCGCCTTGTGGAGCGGCGCCTGGTAGCGCTCCTTGCGCTTCTTGCGAGGCTGCTTTGAGACAGTTCTTGAGAACTTCATGAAAAATCACGTGTAAATATCTAGATGACTGCCGAGGACAATGGGACGACTTTGGGGAAGCGCTCGGCGATTTCGCGTGCTACTGCGCCCTTGATTTCGGTTCCCTTGGGCAGGCCGGCGTCGTCGATGATGACGCAGGCGTTGTCCTCGAACTTGACGCGCTCCTTTCCGCGCCTGAAAGCGAACTTCTGGCGGGTGATTACCGCGCGCTCCTTCTTCTTGACCATCTCGGGCTTGCCCTTCTTGACGGACACGATGACGATGTCGCCGATTCCGGCTGACGGGTAGCGGCGGAGCCTTCCGTGGCAGCCGATTACCCCGATGATCTCGACGATTTTTGCGCCGGAGTTGTCATCGCAAGTGAGGCGGCTCCCGATTGTGAGCGACTTTGGAATGCGCGCTGTGAGTCCCTGCATCGTAAACCACTGAAAGATTAATCCTTGAGCACGTCGGTGACGACGTGGCTCTTTGTCTTGGAGATTTTCCTGCACTCCACGAACTTGACTTTGTCCCCTTCCTTGACTTCCATGCCGTCGGGCACGTGGACGTGGAGCTTTGTCCTGCGCTTTTCAACGCGCTCGAACTTGGGCACCTTGCGCAGGTAGTCTATCGAGACCACCGCGGTCTTGTCCGCCTTGCGGCTGACTACGGTGCCTTGAAATATCATTCCGCGCGTCGAGATGACCTTTGCGGATTTTGCGTCGGATTTGTTTTCCATAAGCTCAACTTTTTCCTGTTTTCATCTTAGCCTGTTTCGCCGCAGGAGGTCGGATACCTTCTTGGTGCGGTCCTCGGGACGGAAACAGACCCAATCTCCCTTGATTGGCGCTTCGGGATGGCCTTCAAACTGGAAGACCGAACCCTTCTTCGGGACTAGTTTGTCGCCCTTGGCGGTCCGGATTACGAAGATGTCCTTCGTCTCGTCGACCACTTTTCCCTCCAAGCCGATGAGACCTTTGCAGGCAGAATCCAGGACCTTGGCGGAAAGCCCGATGAGCTCTTCGGCCAAAAATCCCATGCCTTGCTTTTGGCTTCGGCGAAAGGGTGCGGACGTCTTTGCGTCCATCAACATCAAATCTTGCATATGATGCAATAGCACGTCGTGCAGTTGCAAAAAAATGCGGAAGCAATTATTGCAAACCAAGGTTTTTAATTGCTTCCTTGGGATACCCCAAGGTTACGAGGTAATCCACCGCCTTGTCCAAGTGGTTTCCCTGCAGGATTATCCGGCCGTCCTTTGCGGTGCCCCCGCAGGCGAGCCGGTTCTTGAGTTCCTTGCCGACCTTGTTGAGTTCGTCCTCCTCAAGCCCCTCGACGACGGTCACGAGCTTGTTGAAGCGCTTCTTGGTTGCGAACACGCGCAACTGCTTGGTAGTCTCCTTCTCGAGGGTCCTGCACGCGCAGATGTCCTTGGGAAGGCCGCACTTGGAACAGATATCAGACATTCTTGTATAACACTCCTGAAGATTTTCCGCCGTTGTTCCGGCGCTTGATAATAGTAGCAATAAACGCTTATAATACAGGCGCAAGGCGCATTTCCCCTCTGGGAATTTACCACCCCGCAGGGAATAAACTGGGAATTTACAAGGGTGCAACGCCGCATTTTTCCTTATCCTGTCCAAATGCAGTAGCGATGGATTATGCAAGGGCAGATATGCGAGTTGTCCTCGCAGGGAAAGAAAGCGTTAAAAATATCGTAATACCATAGTATAACGATTGAGGAAGTCTATATGGAAGCAATCCCGGCAAAACTCACCCCCCGGCTCGTTGAGGAAATGGACGCCCTTGTAAGGGACGGCTGGTTCGCCAACCGCTCGGAGCTTATCCGCGACGCGGTAAGGAACGCCATCCGCCGGGCGCATTCCGAACGCCTGGAAGCCGCACTGAAGGACGACGTGGAGTGGGGCCTGAATGGCAAAGATTGAGATAGCAGTCTTCGACACCGGCCCGCTAATCCACCTGCAACAGGTAGGCGCGTTGGGCGTGCTTTCGCTGTTTCGAAAGATTACAATAAGCGAACAGGTCAGGGACGAACTTCTCCCCGGATTCCCGCTGCCAAAGAACTGCACGGTCGCAAGCATGAACGGAAAGTCTAAAGATATCGCCAAGACCATAAGCGAACGCTACGACTTGGGTCCGGGCGAGTCAAGCGCAATAGCGCTTGCCGGCCAGGAGGGGATACGCCTTTTCTTCACCGACGATTTGGGCGCACGTGGAGTGGCTAAAAACATCGGGCTTGAACCCCACGGCACCCTCGCAATCCTGACAAGGGCGTACCGCGAGAAAACCCTTGGAAAAAAGGACGCAATCAACTTCCTTGGGAAGTTGCGCACCCAATCCAGCCTCTACCTGACTTCCGACTTGGCGGAGTGGACGAGAAAGCAAATTGAAATGCACGATAAACAATGAAGGCGAGTAGAATAAACCAGTGATGAATATGACCAAGATGAAAAAGAAAACCAAGGCAGGCAAAGAGGACGTGCTTGACAAGATGCGCCGGTTGGCTGACAAAAAAGGACTCACGCAGAAGGACATCCTGAAGATATGCCGCGAGGTCCGCAAGGAAGTCTACGAAGAGGACTACGGAAAGGCGTCCGCTGACTCAACTAAAAACTAAAAGAAATGCTTTGGAAAAAATCAGACTTTCTCTCCCTTCTTGGAGAGCGCAAGCTTGATTGACGCGCGCAGCTTCTTGAGCTCGCGGAACTTGCCGTTGTTGGGCTTTCCGGTGCTGCTGATTGCGCCCATGTTGAGCGCGATTTCAGTCTCGGTCTCGGCAAGCTTCTTCTTCAGTGCTTCCTTGTCCATTCCTGCGATTTCGCGCTTTGTGATGATTGCCATATTTTGGTTCGACCTTTTGGGTTGTGATGAAAACTTATTCCTTCGCAGCCTCTGCGGGTTTTTCCGCAGCGGGCTTTGCCTCGGCCTTCTCTGCAGCGGGCTTGGCTTCGGCCTTTGCATCTGCCTTGGCTTCGGGCTTCTTCTCCTTCTTGGGAGCTGCCTTCTTTGCCTCTGCCTTGGCTTCGGACTTTGCCTCCGCCTTCTTTTCCTTCTTGGCAGGGGCCTTCTCTTCCTTCTTTGAGGGAGCCTTCTTTGCAGCCTCGAGCTTGCTGTCTATAGTCTTCTCAAGCTCTGCGTCCGCAGTTGCCGGAGCCTCGTCCTGGCTTGCCTCTGCAACTTCCTCTGCAAGGGGCTTTACTGCGAGCTTCAAGTTGAGCGCCTTCATGTCGTACGAGTCAGGGTACTTGACCTTCGGCGAGGCAATCTTTACCTTCACTCCGATGGTTCCTGCCTTCAAATAGCATACGTAGCGGCCTTCCGGAATCAGGTGGACCGGGTCCCCTGACTTCTTGAGGTGGCCTGCGTAAATCTTCATGGTCTTTGCCTTGCCGCCCTTGCCGACGACCTTTCCTGCAAGGCGTATCTCTGCGCCTACTGCGCCTGCTGCCATGATGTCCTTGAGTGTCATGCGCATAATCTGCTTGATGTTGCCGCGAATCTCTATCTGGCGGCCGATTTTCTCGGCCATCAAGGTTGCGTCAAGCGAGGGGTTCTCGACCTCGATCACGTCAAGCTGGGGGTTGTCAACACCAAAGCGGGCAGTGAGCTTCTCGCACAGGTCCTTGATTGAGCTTCCCTTCTTGCCTACCACGACTCCGGGCCTGCGCACGTAGATGATGATGCGCGTCGCCATCGGCGTCTTCTGGAGTATGACCTGCGATACGCCTGCGCGGTCCATTTCCTTCTTTATGAATGCGCGGACCTTGTGGTCGGAAATCGCCTTGTTGATGAACTTTCTTTCAATGCCCATTTCTATGCCCCCTTGTTCTCCGCCTTTGCGGCTGCTGGTGCAACGGCCGGCTTGTCGGCCTTCTTTTCTGCCTTCGCCTCGGGCTTTGCGCCAGCGGGCTTTTGAGCGGCCTTCCTTGCCGCCGCCTTGTTCTTGGCCTTTCCTGGCAGCGCGGGCCTCTCTTCAACTGTAATCTCCATGCGCGCGGTGACGTAGTCCGAGCGGATGGCCTGCTTCCCGTATCCGAGTGCGGCTCCGCCTACCCAGGTCCTGCGGTAGCGCGGAAGCACGTTCTGCTTGTATGCGCAGGCGTTCTTGACAAAGAGGAGCTTCTCGTCGAGGCCCTTCTTGGTCGCGTTGGCAACTGCGTTGTTGAGCACTGCAAGCGCGGCCTTGCATTCCTTCTTGGGGAAGCGTCCCTTGCGTCCTCCAAGCTGGGAGCGGTGGCCCACGCCGGTGTTGAACTTCTTGAAAAGTATGGGTATCTTCAGCTCGATGGCCTCATTGAGGATGGTGCGGGCCTTGGCTACGTTCCTGTGGCGGAGCGCTGCGCACACGTTGCACAGGTCCTTGTAGGAGATGTCCAGGTCGTATCCCTGGGCCTGGCCTACCTTGGCCTTGTCGTCCACTTTGACTGAATACTTGTAAAGTCCCATCTGAATGTTACACCATGTTCTCTACTTGAGGTCCACTGACTTGCTTCCGCGGGTTGCGCCGATACCGGGCCCTGAGTGCTTGACCATCTTGGTCGTGTGGGCGTACTCGCCAAGTCGGTGCCCGAGCAACTCGGGGGTTATGAGCAGGTCCTGGAATTCCTTGCCGTTGTAGACCTTTATGTGCATCCCGAGCATGTCCGGGATTATGGGCATCTCGCGGATTTGCGTCTTGAGCGGCTTGTTCACGAGCTTTGCCTTGCGTATGCGGGCGAGGAACTGCTTTATCTTGGGTGACGCGCGCTTCAACGTGCGGCGCTGGTTGGACGGAAGCGTAAGGAGGAACGCGTCAAGCGGCATCGCCACTAGCTCCTCCGCAGTCTTTCCGTAGTACAGAAACTTCTTTGCCAAACCATTTCACCTATATGAACATTTACTTCTTGGCTACGTCGGCCTTGATTTTCTTGCCGCGGCGCCGGCCAGTCCTGCTTGCCGCGATGAGCCCTACCTTCTGTCCTGCAGGCGCGTTGCGCGAGATGGTCGTGGGCTTGCCCATCGACTTTCCTCCGTGCGGGTGGTCGTATGCGGACATGGCTGAACCGCGCGTGCGTGGCCAGAGCTGGCCGCGTGCGTGCATCGCGTAGAACTTGTATCCGGCCTTCTTGAAGGGCTTTTCCGTCCTTCCGCCGCCTGCGCATATCCCGATGGTTGCGCGGCAGCGCGGGTCGATGACCTTGATTTCTTTCGATGAGAGCTTGACGTTGACGTCGCCATTGGTGTCGTCGCGTCCGACTACCAGGATTCCCGCGCCGCTCGTGCGGCCTATCTTGCCGCCGTCCTGCGGCCGGAGCTCGAGGTTGAACACCGTAGTGCCGTCGGGAATCATTGAAAGTGGGAGGATTGAGCCGGTGGTGACAATCGAGTTGTCGTACTCGAAGACCTCGGGCTTTACGTAAGTGCCGATTGTGCGCAGGTTGACCTTGTCTCCTATGCGCATGCCTTCGGGCGCGATTGCGGTGACGGTTGTCTTGCCGTCGTCAAGCAGAATCTCCGCTACGAGCGAGCGTCTTCCCGCGTCGTGGATGAGCGCGGTCACCTGGCCCATGCCTTCGAGCTTCTGCTCGTATGCGACGTGGCCGTAGTAGCGGTGCCCCGGGGTGCGGTACCGCGGGGAGCCGCGGCCGCGTTTTTGCGTTGTAAGATGAGTGCCCATTCAATTCAACCCTAGATTAGCTTGAGCTTGCCCGCAACCTGCGATGCAGCTCCCTTCTTTACGAACTTGACTATTGCCTTCTTGCGGCCGTTGATTGTGCGAAGCGTGTTCACCGAAGCGACCTTCTCGCCCCAAGTTGCCTCTGCTTCCTTCTTGATCTCGGTCTTGGTTGCGTCGTCCGTGACCACGAAAGTGAGCGTGTTGGTCGACTCCATCGAGCCTGCGGCCTTTTCCGTTGTCAGTGCGTAGAGAATCTTCATGAAAATCACATGTAAAGCTTTTCGGTACCAAGCTTGTCAACCGCGTCCTTGGTCCAGAGCGTGAGCCTTCCAGCGTCGCCACCAGGGCAGAGGAGTTCAACGGTGAGCTTCTCAACGGGCACGACGTCCACTCCGGGCAGGTTGCGTGCAGCCTTCCAGATGCCGCTGTCCTTGCCGATGACTATGAGCACCGAGCTGGGCGTGCGGTAACCGCCGCGGCGCAGCCTGGCGCGGCCGCTTCTCATCGTGCGTGCTTTGTGCGCGCGCTCGATGTCGGCCTCGAAGCCCAGCGCGACAAGCGCGGACTTGGCTTCCTTGGCCTTCTTGAGCTGCTCGATTGAAGCGTCAATGATGATTGGGAATGCAGTTGAGTCCGCGAACTTGTGGCCGCGCTTGACTACGAGCTCCTTCACGCCAGTTGCCGCGATTGCGCTGCGGAGCGCGAAGTTCTTCTCCTTGATGTTGATGCGCTCGCGGATTATCTTCTGGACCTTGGGCGGGTGCGCGCGCGTCCCGTGGGTCGCGCTTGGCACGGTCAATACGCGGCCGCTGCGTCCACCCGGAATCTTTACGCGGGGGACCCTTGAGCGGCCGGTGTTGATGGTCTGGCGCCACGCGTGCCTGCGGCCGTAGTACTCGGCGGTGTAATTGCGTCCTGCCATCGGGTAGTTTCCCTTGGGCTGGTATGAAAACGAGCGCTCGGAGTGGAACGCGCGGCGGATGAGGTCGGGCCTGTACGCCTCGGCGAACTGTGCCGGGAGCGCTACTTCCGCGCCCTTCTTCCCGTCGATTGCAACAACCTGAGCTTTCATCTGTAATCACGTAAAAAAATTATCCCTGCTTCGACTCCTTGCCGATTTCCTTTATGACCGGCTTCTTCGTGGCGCGCCCGAGCACGGACTTGCGCAGGAGGATTGCGCGCTTTTTCGGTCCGGGGACGCTGCCGTCTATGAGTATGTATGGCGACTTGACCAGGCCGTAGTGCGCAAACCCGTCAACTGGGAGGATTTGCTTTGCGTCCTGCGAAATCATCATCACGCGCTTTGCCTTGTCAACCCTGCGGTGGAAGCCCATGCCTCCTGCGCGGGGGATGGTGTACATGACCTTGGCCTGGGTCTCGGGGCCGATTGAGCCTCCGTGGCGCCTTGCCTTGGTTGACTTGTGAGTGTTGAGTGCGACGCCGTAGCGCTTGACAACTCCCTGCCAGCCCTTGCCAGTTGTGACTGCGATTGCGTCAAGGTACTCGCCTTCGGAGAGGATGTCGGAGATTGCAAGCTCCTTTCCGAGGATTCCCTTTGCGTACTCGATTTTTGCCTTCACGTCGGCACCGCCGATTGGCGCCTCGAATATCTCGGGGGTCTTCTTGCCAAGTCCCGTCTTTTCGGGGACTGTAATCATCTTGATGCGGACGTCAACTGCCTGTGCTGCGAACTTGTCTAGGCTTGAAAGGTCGGACTTCTTGGAGGGGGTAATCGTGCGGTTTGCGTTCTTGGGCGCGGTTGCCGAGGTTACCTCGGTGAGGACCTTGAGCCCAAGGTTGGTGTTTCCAAGAAGAGTTATTGAATAGACGAAGAGCGGCGGGACCTCGATTACGGTGACCGGCACGACTATGTCCTGGCCCTTGGTGGGCGAGTCCGCGTCGTCGGTGTAGAGGATGCTGGTCATTCCCACCTTGTAGCCCAGGAGGGCTTCAGGGAGGACCTTCCCGTGGTTTGCCCAGCCTGCCACGCGCGGTACCATGCGCTTTGCGCGGCGCCTGTGCCAGACGGCCTGCGAGCCGCGTCTTGAAGTGCGTACACCCATATGGAATCAACTGTCTAATAGCAAAATGTTTTTTTGAAAGCATGAAATGGAGCTATACCGCCTTGAGCTTGCGCGCAATCGGCGGGGTCGTCTTGAAGAAGACCTTGCTTCCGCAGTACGGGCAGCGGATGAACTCGATGTTGTCGAACTGCTTCCCGCACTTCATGCACTTGTACATTTTTGTTCACTCTTTCCGTCAGAATTCCCGGAACGCGACGAGGACAATGGCCCACACGACGAGGTTTGCCGCCAGTTGCCAGCTTGATGAAAGCAGCAGCAGTAAAGCGCCGAGTTCAGCCGCAAACAGCGCCAGCCACTTGGGCCGGACAACCATCTTTTCGCCTACCTTCGATTGAAAGTATGCGTACGGGATGCCGAATGCCAGAAGCATTGCCGAAAAGTCAATTGGGACCGACGAGACCATATCTAGCGACCTTGAATCCTGCCGCGTCCCCCTTGATTGTTCAAACGGTTTACTTATCGTGCAATAGCAATATTAAAAGCCTTTCGCTCAAAAGGGCCGAATTTATGCCAAAATCAATCCGGCAAAAGCAGAAAGCAATCACATTTTTAAAAATAAGGAAAAATATGGATTATTTCGGCAATCCGAGGACGGGCAAAGCTTCTGCTTGTCCCTATATTCCCGTGCCGATTATCATTATGGTAAGGAGCGAGAACGCCGCGCCGTATTCCAGCCTCAGCTCGAACACCTTGGTGTAGACTACTGCAAGGCCGATTATCAGGACGTAGATTGCCGGAAAGCCGAGGCCGACCAGGAACGGGAGCAGGAAGTAGAGGGCTGCGGCGTAGAATACCATGTGGGCTGCTGACTTCAACGGATTATACAGGAAGAAAAGCGATACCGGCAGGAAGTCCCAGGGCAGCATGCCGCCCCTGTCCATGGTGTAGAAGGCGTACGCTGCTATCGCAATCGCCGCCACCAGGGCGGTGTCGCTGCCGAGGAACGTAATCACATCCACCATAGGCCAGACCTAAATGTTACTACTAATTAGTGACAACTAGGGTTTATTAGGGTTTTGGGGATTAAAAAGACGGAAAAATGAGAGGAAAAGGATAGGGGAAAAAGGAGGGAAAAATGAGGAGAAAGAAGAATGAAAACAAGGGGGAAACCGAAGAGGATTCCGCTGTCCCCCGAAACGCCACTCAAAGGTTCTCCTTGTGGTGCATCCCCTTGTACAGGTGCGCCGTCGCCTCGCCAAGCGGAAAGAAGGCGATTTGTGCTACCTTGGCGCGCTTCTTTATTCTCGCGCCGTGCGGGTTGTGGACAATCAATACGGACTCGCCGCGGCCTTCGTACCCGGGGTCCCAGTAGCCGTTGTAAAGGTCGATTCCGCAGCGCGAGAGCGAGGAGCGGCAGAAAGTTACGCCAACCAAGTCAGCGGGAATCTTCACTGCCTCGGCGTACTGGACCTTGTAAATGCCCGGAGCCAAGTCCGCCCAGCCGTCCGCGTCGAAGGGCACTTCCTCGGTTTTTGAGATTACGCGCTGCGAATTGTCAAAGTCAACTGCGCCCTTGCTCACTATCTTGAACACTTTTGCCACGGTCAAATCAAATGACGCGGGCTGGAGCTGCTTTTCCAAGTCAAGGTAGTCGTAGACCAGCCTTTCCTTTTCGATTAGTGTGCGCATCTGCGCGGAGTTGAGGACCATAAAAACGGTTTCACCTTGGAAAACAAAAACCAATACTTGGTTTGACCATCAAACAATAATAACTCAAACGATGAACTTAGCCGTCCCTTTTGATTTTCTCACAAAAAACTCGTCTCCCTGCGAGAGCTTGGCAAAGCGCGGGAGGTTGTCGACAAAGAGAAGCCCTTTCGTGCGCGTGACGACCCCGCGCAGCACGAACTTGTCCAGGTCCTTTGTGACTATGGCGGGCTTCTGGGCGAATTTGGGGTTGTTCTGGATTATGCCGATGCCCTTCCCGAAGGTCTTTCCCCCGCTTACGGAGTAATAGTACCCGGTTGAGCCGTAGGGCGTGCTTACGATTACGCCGTCGGAGACGCAGTCCTTCTGGAACACCTTGCCATTAAGATAGAGGTCGAAGCGCACGGCCTGCATCGGGTTCAAATTGTGGAGCTGGACTTCGTTGAGCGCCTCTGCGGTGAAGCTCTTTCCGCCCGCATTGGTTGAGGCCACCAGCTTGATTTCCTCGATAATCTTGTAGTCGCCTTCGATGGCGCGGTCAAGGAGCTCCTCGAAGCAGTCGGCGCAGAGCTGCACCCCGCTCCTGCGGGGGATGTCTATGTTCTTCGCCATCGGGCCGCACGCGGGGCACACGTCCCAGTCGCGCACGCACATCTTGGGCACGCCCGGGTAGAGGTGCTCGGTCTTGAGCGTGGTGCCGTCGCCGCCGTAGGATATCACCGCGTCAGGGTTCCTGGTGACCTGCACCAGCCCCTTTGACCTGAGGAAATCGCGGAAGTCCGGCGGCTCGTAGCCGATGACTGCGAACTTGCGTAGCTGCGGCATCTTTTGCATAGAGTAGTTTTACCAGCGCCAGTTATTAATCTTTGAAGGCCATAAGAATTTCCTGATTATAATATAGTGGCAGTTGAGTGCGGCATGGCTGACGTGGACGGGAAGACGGGAGACGAGGTCGAGGACAAGGCAAGCCAGAAGGTTGCCGCCTATTTTGCGCAGGAGCACGGCTTTTCGCTTGAACTTGCGCACGACGCTGCCGAATCCGCAAAGAAGCTCTGCGAGTCCCTGAACAGCTTCTCCTCCAACCAGTATTTTTCCCAGGCAACGGCGAAGAAGTGGTTCGAGCTTGCAATCAAGGCCGAGGCTTTGAAGTTCCGCACCGAGGCCGCGAACGCTAGGCTTGATGTAATCTCCGCCAAGGCAGAGACCAGCATCCTGCGCAAGGAAAAGCCGTCAGCGGACGCTCCTGCGGTCAAGGCAATCGGGATTGAGCTTGAGAAAATCCTCGAGGCGCTTGCCGCGGCAAACGACGAGGCCCAGGTGCTGCTGTCCAAGCTTTCCGAGGACATGAAGTCGCGTTAGTCGTTGCAGGTGAATGCCCAAATGGTTGAAGCGCACGAACCCTTGCCGAAGCTTCACGTTTATGGCAGCCTGGGCGAGGCCTACACCGTGGACGCGCCGGCACGCCTTGCGGACATCGCCAGGCAGGTTGACGAGATACGCTCGCCAGTGCACGTCGTCTATGACGGGAAGAAGCTGTACATAGGCACGAGAATAAACACTTCCGCGCTCGGGCACGGAACGACCAGGAGCGAGCGTTACGCATTATTCACCGAACACGACCCCCTAAAGGCAAGCGTCAAGGACGCGATAATACGCCACTTCGGCGCAATCGGGCAGTTCAATGAAAATACAAGCCACTATAGCCTCAACGCAGCTGCAAAGGCCGGAGCCAAGCTGAAGGGCGCGTACTTCGACCTTGCGAACGCCACGCACGGCAAGGAATCCTACGTGGGCATAACGAGGGACGTCCCTTATGACAACGTCCCCCTTGGCGAGTTCGTCGAAAGCGTCAGGAACGCAAGGGGAGTGAAGTTGCGCGACGAAGCGGTAAGAAAAATCCTTGACGCGCCCGCAAAGGACACGGTGCACGCGTCGCTGAAGACAAGCAATGCGGCCGAAATCGTCGATGCGCTTGCGCAGGTGGCCCAGGCGCACATGAAGCAGAAGCCCGGCGAGCCTTTCGAGGCTGCGATGCCACGGATGCTCCTGGGCCCGAACAGGCCGCACAAGACGGTGAGCATAAACCCGGAACGGATGCTTTCGCCGATAAGCAGCATCACCCGCATAGACTTGGAGACGGGCGAGATGGTCGTGCCGAAGCCGCGGGAGGAAAAGCCGGTGCCGATGAAAAGGCCGGGCCTGTTCGGCTGGCTGAGAAAGTGAATCCTGCACCCGATTGCGCGCTTTTTTTATCCCACGCCGCAGTAACCAAGTGCATGGCAATAAAGCCAAACTGGATTGGAATCGACGTCGGCGGCACGAAAATCCACGCGGCAGCCGTGTCTTCTTCTGGAAAAATAATTAGGCAAACACTAGTTGCTACTCCGAAGCAGAAAGCCGCTGCAATAAGAAAAATCATCGGGCTTGCAAACGGCCTTCGCGACAAAAATACTGTTGCCATCGGAATCGGAGTTCCCGGGCCGGTTGATTTTGAAAAACAGGCCGTCATCGAGCTTCCGAACCTTACTGGATGGAAAAACATCCCCCTTTCGAAAATAGTCTCGAAGGCGACCGGCCTTCCCTGCACGGTTGAGAACGACGCCAAGTGCTTCCTACTTGCGGAGATGAAGTACGGGGCGGCGAGGGGCCGGAAGAACGTCGTAGGAGTGATCATTGGGACCGGATTTGGGAGCGCCCTTGCCGTTGACGGGAAAATCTACAGGGGCGCGCACGGCTCTGCAGGCGAGGTCGGGCACACCATAATTTCCGACAAGAGCGGCGCGGTTGGCTTCCGGAACGCCGGCGAACTTGAAAGTTACGCATCCGGAAGGTCGGTCTTCGAAAGGGCGGAAGGAATGGATGCCAAGGCGGTGTTTGCGGCTGCAAGAAACGGGGACGCCAAGGCGAAAAGGGTCTTCGACAACACGGCATACCGGGCGGGAGTCGGGCTTGCGAACATCATCAACGTGCTAGACCCGGAAATTATCGTAGTCGGCGGCTCGCTTTCGAATGCACTGCCGCAGATGCTTCCGATGATGCGAAAAGTGATTCTGCGCGACTGCTTTGCGCCGGCAAACAGGACGCCGGTTGTGCGGCACAAGCT
>Ga0172381_10002653_pt1 | contig 19528 bp, 27 predicted proteins | sample Leawel6488metaG_FD_119754 | JGI IMG/M metagenome (GOLD analysis project Ga0172381, IMG submission 119754) | Leachate microbial communities from a municipal landfill in Southern Ontario, Canada - Leachate well 64-88 metaG | ecosystem: Engineered > Solid waste > Landfill > Unclassified | place...
AAGGCCGTAGGAATAAATTGTTAGCGGCCCGATTTTACAGATTACCGGATGCATATTTTTACTTTTTCCTCAATATGGCCCAGCCTAATAATACCGCGCCGATAGTTATGGAGCTGTCCGCGATATTAAAAACCGGCCAGATATAGAAATTTAAGAAATCAATCACATAGCCCAGGCGCAGACGGTCAATGAGATTTCCTATCGCGCCCGCCAGAATAAGACTTAAAGAAACAACGTAATATTTGTTATGCCGGTTATCCTTTAATCCGAAATAAATTAAGACGATTGCCGTAATAGAGGTGATGATAAATAAATAAACCTGATTCCTGAATAACCCGAAAGCCGCTCCCCGGTTATGAACAAGGGTAAGGCCGAAAACCCCTTTGATTAAAGGGATTGTCTGATTAAGTTGCAGGATTCCGGAAATGAAAGCTTTACTCAGCTGGTCTAATAGGAGGATAACAAATACGATGATAACGGAGGCCATAAACCCGGGAGCTCTTTTACCTCTTCTCCCTTTTCTCCTTGCATTTAACGCATAGCCGCGCCTGTGGCACTGCCCTGAGCCTGATCTTGGTAATGAGTTGTTTACAATCCTCGCATATCCCGAATGTCCCGTCTTCTATTCTCTTTAAGGCATCGTCCAGCTCATATAATGACTGCCGGTCATTGGAAGCCAGGCCTAAAGAAAATTCGCGGTCATAGTTATCGGTCGCCACATCCGCCATATGGTAGGTATAACCCGATATATCTCCCGAGGCGTCTTTCTGGGATTTCTTCAGCGTGTCGTCGGATATATGTTTTATCTCATCGCTAATTTCTTCTTTTCTCTTTGCGATCAGTTTCTTGAATTCAGTCAGGTCTTTTTTAGTAAACTTCTTTTTCAATTTGCCTCCTGCTCTCCTATGGCTTTTTCGCACTTAGCGCAAAGCAAAGGATGTTTTACAGATTTACCCGTAGTTAAAGTATAATTCCAGCAGCGCACGCATTTAACCCCAGCCGCCTTGTTTACTTCTATTCTGAATTCAGGATAATTATCCTGAATTTCTACTTCTACCTGAGAAACTTTAAAAATCTCCGGCAACTCATCTTTTAAACTTTCTAAGAAAATATAACGATTTTGGTCTTTTGTCAATAGTTTTATTTTCGCGTCAAACGAACTGCCTATTTCGCCGAGGCTGCGTTTTTCTTCCAGCATCTTGGCTACCTCGGGGATCATGCCGATAACCTGCTCTAATTCCGCATCTCCTGTTTCCATTCGGCTGGGCCAATCCGAAAGATGCACGCTTTTAACAGCGGAATCTTTTTTTTGTTTAGGCATTTGGCGCCAGATATCTTCGGCGGTAAAGGCTAATAACGGAGCCATTATCCTGGACAGGCAATCAAGTATATCATACATAACTGTCTGGGCCGACCTTCTCTCGGTTGAATTAGCGGCATAAGTATAGAGCCGGCCTTTGGCCATATCCAGATAATACATAGACAAGTCTTCGTTACAAAAATCATAAATTTCTTTATAGGCCTTATGGAATTGAAAATCTTCGTAGGCCCGGGTTACTTCTTCAAGCGTAAGCGCAAGCCTCCGCAAAATCCATTTATCAATTTTCGTCAGTTCTTGAGCTTTAACTTTATTTTTATCGGGATCAAAATCGTATAAATTACTTAAGATAAACCTGGCTGTATTCCTGATCTTGCGGTAAGCCTCAGAGAGGCGCGTCAATATCTCTTTGGAGATCCGGATATCTTCATTATAATCGCTGGAAGCTACCCAGAGCCGTAAAATATCTGCTCCGTAATCTTTGATAATATCAAAAGGGGAAATAACATTACCCAGCGACTTGGACATTTTTTTGCCTTCGCCGTCAACTACAAAACCGTGGGTAAGCACATTTTCAAAGGGCGGCCGGTTATCTACGCAGACTGAAGGGATCAATGAAGACTGGAACCACCCTCGGTGCTGGTCTGAACCCTCCAGGTATAAAGCGGCGGGGAATTTAAGCTCTTTTCTTTTCTTTAATACCGCTTGAGCACTTATTCCCGAATCAAACCAAACATCCAGGATATCTGTCCCTTTGGCTAAATTAGTACTCTTACAATGCGGGCAGCTAAGCCCTTTGGGCATAAAATCTTTTAAATCGCGGATAAACCAGGAATCCGAGCCTTCTTTGGCCACGAATTTTACAAAATTATCAATCAACTCCGGATGTAAAAATTCCGCATGGCAATCATTACAAACTACTGCCGGTATAGGCACTCCCCAATAACGCTGGCGGGATAAACACCAGTCCGGCCTGAGCTCAACCATCCCCAGGATCCTCTCCATTCCGCTTGGCGGGATCCAGCGCACATCTTTCTGGATTATCTCAATAAGCTTGTTTCTTAAATCCTTATGTTCAAGATTCAAGAACCACTGCCTGGTCGCCCGGAAGATTATCGGCTGTTTACAGCGCCAGCAATGCGGATAGGAATGCCGGATTTCGGAATTAAAAAGCAGAGCGCCAAGTTGATTCAACTTTTCCAGAATTGATTTATTCGCTTCCAGGCAATTTAAGCCCGCAAATTCTCCTGAAGAAGAATCAAAATTACCTTTATTGTCCACCGGCATGATAATATCCAATTTATATTTTATACCGGTAAGATAATCTTCGTTGCCATGGCCCGGGGCAGTATGCACCAGGCCTGTCCCTTCCTCTCCGGAAACATAATCCGCCAGGACAATTTTACCTCTCCTCTTAATAAAAGGATGCTCATAATTTAGGCCCTCTATTTCTTTGCCTTTAAATTCCCGGATTACTTTAAAATCAGGAATAGCCATCTGGCTAAGAGCATGTTCTAATAAAGACTTGGCGATAACTAAATTACCTTTAGGGGTCGCCACATAGCAGTAAGCAAAATCCGGGTGTACTGCCACGGCTACGTTAGCCAATAACGTCCAGGGCGTCGTGGTCCAGATAACCAGGAAAGCTTCGGATAAATCCTGGCTGCCGGTAATTTTAAATTTAACGTAGATTGACGGCGAGGTATGCTCTTCGTATTCTACTTCTGCCTCAGCCAAAGCGGTTTCGCACCGGAAACACCAGTTAACCGGCTTTAAGCCCCGATAGACATAACCGGATTTAACCAAAGTATTAAAAGCGCGCAAGGCGCTTTCTTCATAATCCGAAGTTAAGGTTAAATACGGATTTTCCCAGTCACCGAAAACTCCCAACCGCTTAAACTGTTCCTTTTGTTTATCCACAAACTTTAAGGCGTAGGCATAAGCTTTTTTCCTAAATTCAGCTTGCGCGATCTGGTTTTTATTTATCTTTAATTCTTTGAAAAGCTGGTGTTCTATGGGCAGGCCGTGGCAATCCCAGCCCGGCACATAAGCGGAATCAAAACCAGCCATAGTTTTATATTTAACCACGATATCTTTTAAGGTTTTATTCAGGGCATGGCCCAGATGGATGTCGCCGTTAGCATAGGGCGGACCGTCGTGCAGGACGTATTTGGCTGAGCCTTTTGCTTTTTCGCGGATAAGGCGGTAAATATCTTCGGATTGCCAGGTTTCCAAAAATAACGGCTCCCTCCTGGGAAGGTCCGCTTTCATGGCAAATTTTGTCTGTGGTAAATTTAAGGTGTATTTGTAATCCATATTATTTTTTCAGGTATTTTCCGATGATAATCCCGAGGTCTTTTTTGGTTTTAGCCGGGATAAACCTCTTATCCGTGATGATCGCGTATTTAAGCGACCCCGGGCATCCGCAGGAACAACCGCCGGGGATATTCTTAATCACGGAACTTAAAATTTTCTTGGAGTTTTCGATATTCTTATTCAAATTACCGATGATCATTTCTATGGTAACGGACTGGTGAGCGGGGTGCCAGCAGTCGTAATCCGTAACCGCTGCCAGCGTGGCATAACACATCTCTGCTTCCCGCGCAAGTTTTGCTTCGGCAAAATTAGTCATACCGATAATATCCATACCCCAGCTGCGGTAAAGATTGGATTCGGCTAAAGTGGAAAATGCCGGGCCCTCCATGTTGATATAAGTTCCCTTAGGATGGATATTCATATTCAGCGACTTTCCCGTATCGTAGATCAGCTTACTTAAACAGGAACAGACAGGATGCGAAAATTCAATATGGGCCACTATTCCCTTGGTAAAAAAAGACATCTCCCTGGCGTAATTTGTCCGGTCCACAAACTGGTCCACTACCACGAAATCTAACGGCTTAAATTCTTCTTTTAAGGAACCGCAGGCGCTCACCGAGATAATTTTTTCTACGCCTAATTTTTTCATCCCGAAGATATTCGCCCGGTAGTTTATATGGCCCGGCGGTATGCGATGGCCGATATCGTGGCGCGGAACAAAAACTACTTCTTTACCTTCCAATTCACCGAGAATAAACCTTCCGGAAGGCCGGCCAAAAGGCGTATTAACCAAAACCTCTTTTACCTTTTTAATCCCTTCTATCTTATATAATCCGCTTCCGCCGATAACCCCTATCTTAGGCATATTTATAATCTCCTGGCTAAGTCCTGCGCCCTTTTTAATGCTGCCTGTGCTGCTTCCTCCCAGGAGCCGCCTCTGGTTAAAATCTCTAAAGCCGCTTCGGTAGTGCCGCCTTTGGAAGTAACCTGTTTTCTTAATTCCTGAGCCGGTAATTTTGTCTTATGCAATAAGCTAATCGCGGCATTCGTCGTGTTAGCCGCCAGGAATGCCGCATCTTCCGTAGAAAAACCCAGACCCTGCGCTGCTTTCTCCAGCCTGCGCATCATATCATGCCTGGCATGTTCGGGAATATTTTCGGGATCCAGCGTGCTATTTTCTATAAAATAAAATACGTAGGCCGGGCCGCTCCCGGAGATCGCCGTTGCCGCGTTCATCATCGGTTCATCTATGATCCTGACTGCGCCAAGATAATAAAATAATTCCTGGGCCAACTCTAAGTCGTCATCCGTAGCCAAGGCGCCTTTACACAAACAGGTAACGGACTCAGCTACCTTTGCCCCGATATTCGGCATTACGCGAATAACCCTCGCCTGGCCGAGTAGCTTTTCGATGCGGCCCGTACTTATGCCTGCAGCGATAGAAATAATCAATCGATTTCCGGTTGAACCTTTAATATCTTTTAAGATATGGTTAAAGTCCTGCGGCTTGATTGCCAGGATGATGATTTCCACCTGAGCCGCCAGGTCCCGGGCATCTTTAGCTGCCTTTATTCCGGCGAGGTTGGCCAGCTTGCTTTTTTCTTTGTCAAAAACAAAAACCTCATATTCGTCTTTCTGCGCGGAGAGCCTTTGGGCAATCACCGAACCCATATTCCCAAAACCAATAATACCGATTTTTTTAAGTAAATTAATTTTCAAAGATAGCCCTCCCGATTCTGACCATATCGCTCCCCTCTTTTATTGCCGCTTCAAAATCATCCGTCATACCCATAGATAAAATCAACCTACTGTCGATCTGATCCCTTAAGCTCTTCAATATCCTAAAATACGTCCGGGCTTCTTCCGGATTTTTTACAATCGGAGCAATAGCCATTAAGCCCTTTATCTTGATATTCTTAAAAGCAGAGACCTCTCTTATGACTCCCGGGGTTTCTTGGGGCCTTAACCCGAATTTCGCCTCTTCAGGAGAAATCTTTACTTCCAAGAGTATATCCTGAATTTTATTAATTTTTAATGCTTCCTTATCAATCTCCCGCGCCAGGCGCAGGCTATCCACAGATTGAATTAAATCAAAAATCTTAACTGCCTCCCCTGCTTTATTCGTTTGCAGATGGCCGACCATATGCCAGCGTGCCGCCACAGCGCTATATTTTAAAAGAGCTTCCTGAACCCTGTTTTCACCGAATTCAGTTATCCCGCTTTCAACTGCTTCTTTTATTTCTTCAATGCTTCTATTTTTACTGACCGCAATTACTTTTAGCGTATCCGCCTTACGCCCGGCCTTTAGGCAAGCGGAGGCAATGCGTTTCCGGACCTCAAAGATATTCTCCTTAATCATACGAATAAAATATTATACACCAGAAAAAATGGAGGTCAATTGATTTTGCCGAATAAGGTAATTTAGTTGATTTAGGGATATTTTACTGTAAAATAATAAATATGAATGCTACCGGACTGGATTTTACTTATGCGCATAAATATAGCTAAATCCGCGGGTTTTTGTTTTGGGGTCAAAAGGGCTCTGGATATTGCTTCTAAGCTCACCAAAGCTGCCGGAAGCGTCTATATGCTCGGTGATATCGTGCATAATGAAGACGTATCCAAAAGAATAGAAAAATCCGGGATTAAAAAAATCAACAGGCTAAAAAAGGTAAACTCCGGTATCCTCTTAATCCGGGCGCATGGCGCCTCGCAAGGCGCGCTTAGGAAAGCTTCCAGGCTCGGTTACCAGATTATTGATGCCACCTGCCCTATGGTCAAAGAAATACATAAGATAGTTAAGGATATGCATAAAAAAGGCTACAAGATTATAGTGATAGGCGACAAGGACCACGATGAGGTCCAGGGTATAGTCGGACAGCTAAAAGAAAAAACCCTGGTTATAGATAATATTAGCCATATCCCTTTAGCTAAAGTCAAAAAGATCAAGCTGGCCTGTGTGGTCGCCCAGTCCACGCAAAACTCCAAAAACGTATTGAAAATCGTAGATATCCTTAAGAACTATGTTTCCGATTTAAAGTTCTTTAATACTATCTGCAGGCCAACCAGGACCAAACAGGAAGAAATAAGAAGTATGCCGTTAAAAAATGACGCAATGATCATTATCGGCTCCAAAAACAGCGCTAATACTAAACGGCTTTACGAGATATCCAGCTTACTTAATAAAAAAACCTGGTGGGTGAATTCCCGGGAGGAAATAAAACCCAGTTGGCTTAAAGGTGTGCGAGACGTAGGAATAACCGCAGGCGCATCTACTCCCGAGGACACCATCAAGAATATAGTTAAATATATCCGCTCGATACGCAGCTAATTACGCAGGGCTTATATTAACGGCGCTTTATGATTCTTTCCGCCTCGCGCCAATCATCCGCAGAGGTATTCGCGGGCTTGCCTTTTTTCTCCCAGATCTTTTTGGCCAACGCCGCTATTTTTTTCTCCGCCTCCGCCTTATTCTCTTCGACCAGGCGGTTATACATCCGGGCGATAAGATAGCCCAGAATCCCTGCATATACAAAACCCCAGACCGCCGCGATTATGCTGCCGAGAATGGTAGGCCGATAGCCGATATAGACCATCGTCATCATTTTGCCCCAGGAATTACCCCAAAAATACAGCGTATCCAGGAGGCCAAGCAAAAAAGTCAGTCCGCCCCAGACAAACCCTAACGCTAAACTAAAAGCCTTAACATCCAATTTAGCCATACCCTCCTCCTTTTTTGTTGATTTTACCTTGGATAAAAAACCTTCGCAATATAATTATAATCAGGCCTGTTTCAATACAAAATTTTTCCAGGCATTTTCCAATTCCTGGAGACTATTAAAATTATAAGTCCTTAACAAGGCCTTCTTCCAATCCCGATCGTCACGTAAGGAGCGGCTAAAATCCCAGAACTTCTCCCTTCCCTGGCTACGGATAAGAAAAATAACTAATGACGCGGCCTCTGAATAAAAAAGTGAGGGATCGGCCTGGCCCGCATCGCTGAGAGCGGAAAATTCTTCCAATTTAATGTATCTATCTTCGCCAATGAATTTCCTGGCCATCCGCATATACAAGCCCAGGCTGGATTTTTCCTGCGAACAGGCAACCCCCTCCTCAATCCAAAGAGGCAATACCGCCTTATTCCCTACGAATTCGCGGAATATTATGTGGGTCATCTCATGCGGGAGTATAGTGTCAAAAAAGTTCTCCTGGCCCACAAAAGTTTTGATTTCCCTGTTTCCTATCGAAACCACCCCTGCCGTCCAGGAGGCGCGCCGGGTTGCCTGATGAAAGCCTTCCGCATCTTTATACAGATAAATCCTGGCACGGTTATCCCAACTCCAGAAATCAAACCGGCGATAGCCAAGCTCGTCTATGATGCTATTGTAATAATCTTCTGCCCTATAGATAAGCTCATCCGTAAAACCCGGAGGAACATCCTGATAATAAATAATAAAATGCTGGGATTTTTGGATCTGCCAATCGGAAGGTGCTGCTTGCGCGCGGGCAGGGGTAAGTAAAAACATAAAAATCAGAAGGAAACTTATATTACTCACTTACTTTAGTGCGGATTGGTTATCTTTTCTTCGCATTGCTTTCATTGAATTTTTTAATTAATTTTATAAACTCCTGGTCAACCGTAACCCCCAAGGCCTCGGCTTTGAGTATATCATGGAGGCACTTGGAATATTCCCGCTTATAAAAATAGGCCATCCCCCTGTTATAATAGGCGCCTGCATAATTAGGGTTATCTTTAATCGCGTCGCTGAATATAGCAATAATGCTATCCAGTTCCTTTTGCTCGGCTTCTGTCACTGCCTTCTGCCCCGCCTTTCCTGCGGGCCGGGTCCCCTCGGAAACTGTAACGCACCCTATTAACCCTAAACACAACAGAATAATGATTTTTTTCATGATTCCTCCCTCTTTTAATTATACCGCTCTAGGGAAAAACGTAATAATCCGGGAAACCTAATTAATGCAACCTGAAGACGTAGAAAAGCTTTTGGTATTAAAATCAGTACTAGTTAAACTATATACGCAGCTGCCGTTTTTAGCCGTAGAGGTAATAGTGGCTAACCTGGATCCGGTGCTACCGCTGGCCACAACGCCATAAGTCCAATTCTGTGTGTTTAACATAAGCTTTAGCAGGTTATTGCATCCTGCTGCACCGGCGCAGTCCGCTGAAGTAGAACAACTGCAATCCAGATAATCAGCGTATTCTGTATAGTATATTTTTTCTTCTGCGGCAATAAGCTGAAGATTGGCAATGGCCTCTCTCTGCTCGGTCTTAGCTTTTGCCTTAAGAAAGTTAGGGATCGCTATCGAAGCAAGTATGGTTAGAGTAACAACTACTAAAACAAGTTCGATGATCGTAAATCCGTTATTCTTACCCATTTTTTTATTTTAGCATGCTTAAGCCGGTGTTTCAAGCCCTATCCACCCTGCTTTAAGGCCAGCGGAAATACTGCCACATAGGCTTAAGCGGCTTATAGAACTGACTCAGCATGCTTAATGCTTCCCTGACGCGGAATTCGCCTATGTTTAAACTGTTGGATGCGATGGGCTCGGTAATCTTTATTACGCTCCTTAGCTTTCCGTTAATAATGACTCCCAAGAATCCATTGATATGCTTATTTGAATAATCTTTTAACCTGGTTGCCGAGTCATTTTTAAGATATATTTTAATACCCAGGGTCCCCCGCGTAGCCATTAGAGGACGGTAAAAGACATCCAGCGCGACAATATCCTTCAGATTAAATTCAATATCGGATGAAACATAATAAACCTGTCCGTAGAGGGCCGGGTTACTAAGTTTCATCGGGACAAGCCCTTTCTGAGGCTCCGGCTTAACCTGCCGGATCTCAAAGAAGAGGTTATCCCATTGAGCATTTTTATATGCCTGCTCTATAATCTCTTTCGCAGAGGTGCTTTTCTCAGCCTGCCCGGCAAAGCCGCTATTGGCCGCAAGGCACAGGATAACCAGGGATAATACAGATTCTTTTAAAAAATAATTTTTCATTTTATTGCTTCCTTTGCTCATCTGTATTTTACTTCAAATAAAATCATATGCAATATAAATTATTGCGCCTCTTTAAGCCGATTGACTTATTTTCACAGAATATAGTATAATATTGCGAGAGGAGGAAACCCTGGATTATCTGAATGAACTGGAAAATAAAACCATATATATAATCCGCGAGGCATATAGCCGTTTTAGAAATACTGCCTTACTCTGGTCTATGGGTAAGGATTCCACCACTCTGCTTTGGATTACCCGGAAAGCGTTTTTCGGGCACATCCCCTTTCCGGTTATCCATATTGATACGGGCTTCAAATTCCGGGAAATTTATGCGTTTAGAGACAGATACGCCAAAGAATGGGGGCTGGACCTTATCATCAGCAATAACGCGGCGGCATTACAGGCAGGCGTACATCCTGAAAAGGGGAAATTCCGCTGTTGCCATGCCCTAAAGACTGAGGCCCTGAAGAATTCTATCGCTAGTTATAAATTTAAGGCCCTGCTGTTGGCTATTAGAAGAGACGAGCACGGTATCCGGGCTAAAGAAAGGTATTTTTCTCCGCGCGATAATGGATTTAAATGGAATTATCAAAAACAGCCTGTAGAGATATGGGACCTGTACCAATCTAAACTTAATTCGGAAGAGCATTTCAGGATCCACCCTCTGCTTCATTGGACAGAGCTGGATATCTGGAAATATATTCAGCGGGAAAAAATCCCCGTTGTCCCTCTCTATTTTGCGAAGAACGGCCTAAGATACAGAAGTATAGGCTGCCAGGATTGCTGCTCTCCCGTTAATTCCCGGGCTGATACAATCCGGAAAATTATAAGCGAGCTGGAAAACACAGACGTAGCGGAAAGAAGCGGCCGAGCTCAAGATAAAGAAGATGCTTATACAATGCAAAAATTAAGGTCCCTGGGGTATATGTGATGGAAAAATGTTACTTCAAGCTTGTGCTCGCCGGCCATATTGACCATGGAAAATCCACGCTGCTCGGAAGATTACTCTTTGAAACAAAATCCCTGCCTAAGCAAAAAATTACCGAAATCAAAACTGCTTCTAAGGCCCTGGGCAAAGATATGGACTTTGCTTTTTTAACCGACCAATTAAAAGAAGAACGGGAAAACCAGATGACCTTAGATACAGCCCAGGCTTTCTTCAGAAGCCGCGCAAGGAACTATGCTATTATTGATGCCCCGGGGCATGTTGAGCTTATCAAAAACATGATTACCGGGGCTTCCCAGGCTCAAGCCGCCATCCTGGTTATCGATGTACCTGAGGGGATGAAGGAACAAACTACGCGCCATGCCTCTATCATCGGTTTATTAGGGATAAAACAGCTTATCGTTATCCTGAATAAAATGGACCTCGCCGATTATAAAAAACAGCCATTTAAAGAAGTTAAGGACAAAATTCTGGATTTTTTAGCTGGCCTGAATATAAAACCTGCGGCGGTAATACCCGTCTGCGCCAGAAGCGGGGCTAATGTCTCCCGGAAGTCGTCTTTAATGCGCTGGTATAAAGGCCCTTGCCTGCTTAAGGCCCTTAATTCCCTGCGCCTAAAAAACCCCGGTAATAAAAAACCTTTGCGGTTTCCCGCCCAGGATATTTATGAAATCAATGGGGAAAGAATAATTGCCGGTAAGGTGGTCTCGGGGGTGCTTAAATGCGGCCAAAAAATTACGCTTCTGCCTTCTCTCCTGGAAGCAAAAATAAGCGCGATTAAAATTTTCGGGGAGTCCCCTAAAAAAGCAGAAGCCGGAAAGAACATCGGGATTATTTTGAGTGAACCGCTGCCCATTAAAAGAGGAGACATTATAGTGGATAAATCCTCCGGGGTACGGTTAAACGATCGTTTCAAGGGAGAGGTCTTTTGGTGGTCCAAGGAACCCTTGCGAATCAACGAACGGGTCGATTTGCGGTGCGCCAGCCAACAAGTCCGATGCGTTATAGAAAAAATCAAGAAAAGGATTGATCCTTCCACCCTGGAGGTTATAGAAAAAAATGCGGCCGGGCTCAAAATAAACGAAACAGGTATGGTAGTAATTAAAACAGAAACGCCGATTGTTGTAGAGAAATTTGATTTTATAGAAGATTTGGGAAGGTTTGTTCTGGAACGTAATTTTAACCCGGAAGGCGCGGGGATAATTACTTAAAAACAAATTATTAAAAGAGCGGCTCTCCGTCAAAATCACAGGCTTTAATTTCCGCAGCGCTATAACCGGCAATTTTCAATAGCGTAGGCGCAATATCGTATAGCGAAGGATTTTTTTTGTCGATCTTGCGGTTGGAAAAAATCACTCCCGGAATAAGGCCCGGATCAAAGAGATGGTCGCCTGACCATTTTTTAAGATTATCCTCTATCAATTCCCGCGGCACGCCCCCTATCGCCGTCTGCCATGAGGCGCGGTACCCCTTATTAAATCCCACGTAAAGATCCGGAGCATCCTCTGTGTGTTGGCCCCAAAAAATTTGCTCTCTCTTATACACCTTATGGATAACCGCTTGTTGGTATTTTTCATCCACCCACCCGGTTAATTTCCGGGCTATCTCTTCTTTTAAGCCCTCTGTTTCCCTGCCGAGCCCCACTATGCCCAAGCCTTCCCTGCCCTGCTGATTTATGTAGATTGCGCCGAAGCCTATCGCGTAAGCCCTAGTCCTGGACCAATCAATATCCGCCAATAATTCATCTCCGGAACCGGCAGAGCTATCTTTTAACTCTAAATAGCCGTTTGCCCTAAGCCAACTGTTTAAATGCACCGCTCTTGTAAACGCGCCAAATCCATGGTCGGATAAAACAATCAATATGTCATCCTTATCCAGCTTAGCTAAAACATTGCCCAACACCCTATCCAGGGCCTCATACGATTTTTCAATTTCCTCTTTATAAGGATGCGCCCGGTCAATATAACGCCAGAACATATGCTGAATAATATCCGCGTATTCAAAATAACAGAATAAAACCCCTTTTTTAAGACGGCTTAATTCCAAATCCAGCATGTCTTCTTTTTCTTTTTGAATTTCCTCTGCCTGCTGCAGAAAGGCATCTTCCGGAAGGCGGCCTTCGTTCACCGCCCAGGTATCCATAGGCATACCCTGGGTATAGTAAAGCCCTAGCTGACGAGCCAAGTCCTTACTGTAATTTTCCGGATAGGATATCCGGAATAATGGGTGCCTGGGGTCAAAATTAATCGGGGTAATATAAAGTTTAAACTCCGGTTCCGTTGCTAAAAGATATAATTTGCATATGCCGCGGGCCTTGCTTAAAAACCCAAGGTTAAAAACTACCTCCTGCCAATCGCTCCATTGTCCAGCCCTCAACTCGGTCCTCCTCTTCTGATACTCAATAATCACAGAATCTTTGTCCTTTAGGATAACTTTAAAAGGGACCTTGGTATATTCAGCCTGGCCAGACAGCCCTGCCTTCCGCGGCCCGATAAAATTCATGAGCATTACCGGAGAGCTTTTAACCTGGAAAACCTTTCCGCCGGTAAACTTATCCTTATCTAGCGTTTCCGAAGTATAAAAAGTAAATGTCCCTTCGGTGCCTAAAATGTCCGGTACGCCCATTCCGGAAAGCATCCGCCCGTATATTTTATCTGGAGGGTAAGTTACCGGGCAGCTAATGATGCTGGTAGGCACGCAGGCCTCAGAGGTATATTGCCAGAAACATTTTCCCTTTAATACTCTCCGCGGATGGCCTTTTTCCATCTTAGAAAGAACAAGGTCAAGGCGATAGGTCTTGGGATCCCGGATAATAAAATCAAAAATCCCGTTTTTACCCGGGTTCCTTCCCGTAGCAAAACCCGCCCAGGCAACCGGCGATTGCGCGGGGTTGGTTGTCGTAAGGCGCTTATAAGACCCCTGGGTTTTTAGCCGAGAAAAATTTACGAGTTTACCCTTCTGCAGCATTGCCTCCGTAATTTCCGGGCTCAACGCGTCAAATCCTAAAATAATCACCCTCTGGTTAAACCTGGATATATGCCTGCTCATAATGGCTCCTTTTATGGTTAACCCGAAAACCAGTAAAACCAATATAGTTAATATGATTGTTTTTTTATGCCGTTTGAAAAAATTAGATACTTTCTTAAAAAAGAATAAAAACGCCCCTAGAATTCCGGCGATGCAGGCAACCGCTAAATTACCGAGGCTAAAAAAAGTGAAACCGCTCCCGGGGTCAATATACCCTAAAAACAATAGAATTTTCATTATTATGATTATACCACTTCTGCTGGAAAACGATAGAGGATTTGGGGAAGCGCGGTTAAGGATGACGAAAACAAAGGGCCCTTCTTCAACCCGCTAGAGTTTTAGGAAGAGCCCTTTGGACTAAATGATCAAACTTCTCTTAGAATGACCAGTTGACAATAGGCAAAAATTCAAAAGGTTGCTTGTTACCGTTATAGTTGCCCAGGCCTATCTGCAGGCCGTTAAGTTTCTTGGTAACGTTAACCAAGCCCAGCTGGAACCCATTCATCTCGTTGGCATAATTAAATATACCACCCTGGAAACCTTTGTATGCACCTTCGGTGTAATTAACCGCGCCGAGTTGTACGCCCGAGAGGTCGCCATTGGTGACGTTCACTAAACCGCTCTGTAAACCCACGAAACGGCCTCTGTTGAAATTCACCCAACCGCTTTGCCAACCATGCATAAATCCCTCGTTCCAGTTCACTGCGCCATCCTGCAGGCCGGTAAAATCGCCTTCGGTAACATTCACTAAGCCACCCTGATAGCCTACAAAACGGGTAGCAGTGCGGTTAACAGCGCCTAACTGAACACCATGAAAAAGACCACCGACCCAGTTGACCAAAGACAACTCAACACCCTTAAAATCTCCGGTTGCCTCATCCACGCCTAACGTTAAGCTAAAACCCGTAACATCCTTGTTGAGAGTATACAATAACCCGAGACGCACGCCCGCGATTGACTGGTCCGCCGGAACAGTCTGAACAGGGTTAAAAACAGCTAATTGCAGCATCTTCGGCTCCTGCGCCTGTCCAACTGCGACGACACACAGCATAAGCAAGATGACAAGAATCAGTTTCTTACTCATACTCCCTCCTTTCTTCTAGTGGTATAATCGTTTTACTATTTGTCCTTCTAAAACTCCCCCACCTTAAAGAATAATTTATAAGCGTTATTTATTCCGGACAGAAATCAGGCTTAAAATATCATTTTTTCCTACGTTTGCCTTGATTGTAACTTCTAACGTGCTGTCCGGCCGATTCAGAAACTCTACAATTCTGGCGTTGCTTTCACTGTCAAATTCCATATAGTCATCTGCCAGAAAAATGCCGTACCCGCTGGTAACTGCCTCCGGCGCCAAGGCATCAGTTTTCTTATAGGTATTAACAAAACCTTCCAGATTATCCATATTTTTACTTGCGTTTTGCACATCAATTATAACGCCATTTATCGAAATCGAGTCATCTATCTCTGCCGGTTGCGCAAAGGCTAAAGACGCCGTAAAACATAAAAATAACCCCGCCACTAAAATTTTTTTCATGCTCCCCCCTTATCTCTTCCTGCACCCCTAAAACAACTTGCTTTAATTTTACCAAATACAATTCCGGGTTGCAAGAAGAAAAATTTATATCCGCACCCGGCCGCAAACCCACAAGTTTCGCAACTGATGCATGACTAAAGTAGTTACTTAAACAGTCCTGCTTAAGCTGATTTTTTCTTTAAACTGTTAATGCCCTTCACGACTAAAAAAATCGTAAATGCCACAATCAAGAAATCAATCACATTATTTATGAATACACCGTAATTTAGAGTTACTGCCTGCTTATCGACAGCAGCTGTCTTAAGGACTAGCTTTAAGTTTTTGAAATCAACTCCGCCAATCAATAATCCTATAGGAGGCATAATCATATCGTTTACCATTGAGCTTACTATTTTACCGAATGAGGCACCAATTATAATACCTACGGCCATATCTATTGCATTTCCTTTGACGGCGAACTCTTTAAACTCCTGGATTATAGACATACACCCCTCCTTTTTAAAATTAGTATACGCCAAACAAAAACCCGCTGCAACAATAAATGTTACAGCGGATTAAAGAATTTACTCCGTTTCTGCTGTGCAGGAAAAAGGCTTAATGAAGATAAGCTCCCCCTCGGGTGCGAAAGCGGGAACTTTTTAAACAAGACTTTCGTCTATAAATTTAGCTTAACTTAGCTAGTTTTGCAAGAGTTATTTGGGAGGGGCCGGCGGTCAACAGGTGGCAGGTCACCCTCGCGCCGACCTTGGACAAACCTATCTAAATCATCATCAAAACCTAAATGCACGTCCGGATGGTGCATGCAAACGATATCTACGCGGCCATCGTCCCTATAGAGCCATAATTCTCTATTCGGATCCCGCCATTGCATACAGCATCTTACCCAAACATCACCATCAGCGTTTAGGTGCATCAATGATTTAGCTTATGAAGATACTGTCTTTATGAATAGATATCCCCAGTTAAAATATTTTAAGCTGAGGCAAACAAAGACTTCCTCAACAGCTGCAGGTAAAGGATTTTTAACACCCAAGACAATACTTACGGCCGAGGCCACTGCCTGAGCTATTAATAACCATATTGCATTGCTTCCAAATCCTATACCCCATGCCAAAACTGCTCCGGCCGCAAGGCTTCCTACGGCAAATACAGCCCGGCGCATTATCTTCTCGCCTGTCGTATCACCGCCGTAACCCATAGACCTTGAGCCCATCTCTGGACCTAAAGCTAAAACAAACTGCCAGGCCCACGTGCCACATATTAAGGAAAGGATGTTTATCCCGATTGTCTGTATTCCAGCACCTAAGAACCGGCGCTTCCATTTCCCAGATCTGCCGCCCCACATCCAGAAGAAACAATCAATAACGCAGATGGCCAATCCTATTACCGCAAGCGTTCCTAAATTAAACTCATTCACCGATCGCCTCCAAAAGCCATCTTTCCGAAGCAGCTTTATCACCTTGTAAAAACTCAACGCACTTTTCTTTTGAACCCCAGAAACGGCGTTGCTCTTTAATCACCGGCTTTGTTGCTGAGCAGCTGGTTAATAGTGTCAAGCCTATTATCAATAAACTCAATACGAGCAGCTTTTTTTTCATCGCACTCCCCCTGCAAAAGTTTTGCTTTTTCTTTCTCCAGTGTAGCTTTCTCATTCTTTAATTTCTCTACCCGGGTTTGAATATAGGTAGAACCCTTACCGAATAGAGCACCCAAACCCCCAAAAAATGTTGACCATCCAGGTAATGCCATAATTATCTCCTCTCTACCACTTCCAAAGGCTCTTCAATCCTTGTAAGAATCCCGTTGTCTGCCCAGATAGCTGATCCATAGCGTTTAAGACTGTTAAACGCAGAATAGGATAAATTATCGTAAGCAATATCTTTACAGGAATTTTAAGGATAAATTTAACCGCATTCATAAATATTTCTCCCTTCGTTTGTTTACCCATTTCAATATAGGTAACATCCACTTAGGCTGTCCTAAGTCCATCCATAGAGCCCACCAAACACAATGAAAAGGCTTAAGGATATCCATTACGCTGTTTTAGTAAACCCAGTCACGATTCCACAAAGCGCTGTTACGCCAGCTGAGAACGAGCTGAACACCATTGCATAGGTTGTCCATACTGTTCCCGCGTAAGATAAACCCCAGACCAAAGCGCCACTAACACAAACTACTAATATCTTCTGCCACGTTTTCATGCTTCCTCCTTTTTATTCTGCCAGACATATATCTGGTAGCACAATTCTATTGAACAATTAAGAACCGAATCAGGGAGTGCTTGCAGCCCTCTCGCCTGGATACAATCGGTAATATCTTGAAATACCTTCTTCCTTGCTTCCTCATTCTCCAGACCTAAAATCTTAACCTCTTGAATAATCCGCATCAGGTCAACATAAATTGGCTTGACGTACTTCCAGAGAAAACAGATTATTTGCCAAACACTAATCAGCCACTTGAACATCTTTACCCTCCTCTCCTAATTCCTCAAATCTTTCTTTAAAAGTTTCGGCGTGCCTTATTGCTTCCTCTTGACAAATATCGCAGGGCTTACCTTCTCTCATCTGCCCTTTTGTGAGAATGCGCCGAGTGCACTTACACCATCTTGGATAATCATCAAGGCTCATTTTATAAATACCTTAGCGAATATTCCGGCTATAAAACCCGCTACTACTCCGAATACCGTAGCTCTGCCTTCTATATTGGCAATATCGGTCTCGCATTTACCAAGCCTCTTAAAAGTTTCTCCGCAAGGTAAACTATCAAGCCTCTTTTCCATATTATCTAAGCTGGCTTTTACATATCCTTCAAACGCTGTTTGAGGCTGAAAACTATCTTTAATCATTCGGTTACCCTTTCTCCTCTCTGTCCCATCCCAAGGCATCAGTTGTTCCTTTCTTAAACTCAAGTGAATGTATAATATCGATCTATTTTCTTAAGCGTTGCTACGAACGGTATCTCGTGCTTGTATTTCTCTATCTGGTCTATTAAGACGTTTGAGCCGGTGAATAGAACGTGTAAAACACCATCCAGCTCAAACTGCAATGTCAGACACTTCGGGCAATCTTTCTTCTCATATTTGCTGTCGCGTATCTTATAGTCTTTAACCAGTATTACGCGGTTAATGATGTCATCTATTTTAATCTTTGCACCTTCAAGCGGCCTGGCTTCCCGGGCAAAATCGTTAAACCGCTTGGGCTGTGGCTTTTCCGGCATCTAATATCTCCTGTAATTTATCAAATTGTAGCTTTAAGCCTAAGTTGTGGCAGTTGGCCCAACGCATCCACCCGCTATACGAGGCAACGCAAGAACGGAAATGTTCAAGGGTGATTCTGCCTACCTCTAATAGACGGGGTAATATTTTTAAGCGGCGTTTTACTCTTATCGCCGTTGACCTTCTTAAAAGGACGTATTTCGGAAAGTGCCGGTAACCTAAGAAGTCTACGCCTTGAGATACCGGGAACAGCTCGCACTTACTCATCTTGAGACCGAGCGTTTTATCCAGGTAGACTTTTAAGTCTTTGGCAATCCGGCGCAACTCTGTCTTGTCATTATGGAAGAACAAGAAGTCATCGCAGTAGCGCACGTAATTCTTAGCCTTGTAGACGTGCTTGGCGCGCTGATCTAACTCATTCAGGTAAATATTGCCAAACACTGGCTGGTATAGTTGCCGATCGGCACGTTCTGGCCGCCACCTATGCCGTAAATAATGGCTTTGATTAGGTTCAGAGTATCCTTGCATTTAATCTTGCGCTTAAGAATATTAAAAAGAATATCGTGTTTTATAGACGGGTAAAATTTAGAGATGTCGCATTTGAGGCAATACTTATTTGCCCGGACAAATTGCATAGTCTTTTGACTTCCGGCGTGCAGACCTTTGCCATCGATGCAGGCGTAGCTGTCATAAATAAACATCTTTTTGTAAATAGGTTCAAGGACGTTCATTAAAGCATGATGGACTATTCTATCGGGTGAAAACGGGACAATGAAGATAGTGCGCTTCTTAGGCTCGTAGACCTGCTTCGTGTGATACGGTGATGTCTTAAACGCCTTGTTGATAAGTAGCTTCTGTATCATTTTTAAGTTTCCCTCTACGTTTAAATCAAAGGCTTTTACCTGGCGCTGCCAGGTCTTACCTTTACGCGTGCGGGCATAGGCAAATTTTATATTCTCAAAAGAAGTAATCTTTTCGTAAAGATTGCCATGCCTCTTCATTGTTTAATATGGGATGGAAGATTTTCGGTTTCCCTACTAACCTTCCAGCCCCTCCGTTGTGTATTTTGCCTTGAAACGGCAAGGCTAATGCATCCAGCCAGGAGTTTATACTCTTTATCTCCGCACATTCCCCTGTATCCGCGCAGAACC